>Ga0304729_1000432_pt1 | contig 31251 bp, 56 predicted proteins | sample C_131016_MF_Meta_FD_190475 | JGI IMG/M metagenome (GOLD analysis project Ga0304729, IMG submission 190475) | Freshwater microbial communities from Lake Croche, Canada to study carbon cycling - C_131016_MF_MetaG (v2) (version 2) | ecosystem: Environmental > Aquatic > Freshwater > Lake | place... | reverse complement strand
CACGAACTCGGTATGGAACTGCGTGGTTACTGTAACTTGGAGTGCTGTAACGACTATGAATAGCCTAATAAAACTACTAAGCCTTATCATTATTCAACTATCCGTATTACAAGCCAAACTTATTACAAGGAGAACCAAATGACACTTATTCGCCCAGTCGTTAGCCCAGAGATGAGCCACGAACAAATCCACGATACCTACCAAAATCACTGGCAACAGCGACAAACACAAGCCCAAACGAACTATAACTGGTTCAAAGAACGCCTAAAGCACTTAGGTTACAAGTCTATTGCCCAGTTCGTAAGGGAAACTAACTATCCTGTTACATCTGGAACATTGGCTAATTACATTAGAGGCTATGTTCCTATCCCTATGTATCAGATAAACACCCTATGCCACACCCTGAAACTAACGCCAAATGTGCTATTATCAGAACTAGGCTACTACGACCCTAGAGGACAGGAGATAGTGCCTCTATAATGTGCGTGTAATGCCCTTTACACGCTGGGATAGGCTTGTTTCACCCCTTTCTGTGCCTATCCCTACCGACCCCCAGCCACCTCTCTCTTGGCTGGGGGTTTCGGCTTATCAGGCTTGTTAGGTTGGAAGCCTTTAGCCTTAGCCGTGCCGTGCGCGCGCACTGCTTTTCAAGCAGTAAAGGCTAAAGGCTTCCAACCTAACAAGATTATTACGCTTTTCCACGCACACAAAGGTAAACAGCAGGTAAACAGAGAGAGAAATCGGGCTTAATTCCTTGATTGTAACGATTTCGTTATACCTATTGACATAGAGAGAGAGAGGTATGGTATGCCACGCTAGGCTACTGCCTAATAAGCCTATTGAGCAAGCAGGGATAAGCCCAGATGTGGGCTAGGGTCGCTGGTTATGTAGTTGCTATAAGGCTTGAGAGAGATTGAGAGAGAGAGAGGCTACCTATCCCTCTCTATCTATGTTCTCTCTATGTAGTAGAAACAAAGAAATAAGCAAAGCCCCCGATTTTTTAGTTCGGGGGGGTGGCTTCGCAGGTGTGGCAGGACAAGGTGAACAATAGGTAAACAAATACAAAAACCCTCTATCAAATGTCCTATTACGGTGATAGGCTCGTTCTAACGAGGTCGGAAACGCTGACCTCACTAAATCAGAAAGTATCAAATCTTATGAGTATCGCCCTTATGGTATCAACCCCCGCAACTGACGGTAAAGAACAGACCCTACTTATCCCTACCGATAAAGAGGTTCTAGTGTTTCACCGTCTTTCTACTGGTGGTCGTGGTCGTGGTCAGGCTTGGAACAAGGTCACGAACCTATCTACCTTGCCTAAAACACAAATGGAAAATAAGCCTGTCGCAGTTGCTATCAACAGCACAGATGTATTCAACGCCAACTTTAACAATGTAACAGCCCTATCTAGTCGTATGACTAATCTATCTGGCGAGATTGTCTGGGCAGGTGAGGATAAGATATCTCACTCCGAGTGGGTGGATAAACTTATCGCTATGCTTATCGCTGGTGACAATAAACTAAACAATTATGTTCAGGATAAGCGTAGGAACTCCCCTATCGTGCTTAGCCCTATCGTTGCCGAGCCAGAGGTAGAGCCAGAACTAGAAATGGCTTTCGTGCCAGTTATGGCAACACTTAACGAGCCTGTTACAAATGTAATCCCTATGCCTACTCGTTCACAGGGTCATACCGAAATGGCAAGCGTGCCAGATAAGTCTTGGGCTAACCGTTACCTCAACAGAAAAAATGTTGGCAAGTCTGGCAAGACCGATTTTGAAATGCTTGACATTATCAAGGCGAACAACCAGAACCTACTTATCAGAGGTCACGCTGGTTCTGGTAAGACTATGTGTATCGTGGCGTGGGCTAGTTCCAGAGAATACCGCTACTACAACATCTCTAGCAACATTGGACTAGAGCCTAGTCACCTGTTCGGTATGTGGACACCTACCGAGAACGCTGGTGTATTCAAGTGGCAAGACGGTCCTGTAACAGACTTGGTAAGAAACGGTGGCGTGCTGTTGCTCAACGAGATTGACTTTATGCCAGAACGCATTACAACAGTTTTGTTTGGCTTGCTAGACGATAGACGAGAAATCCAGTTGCTAGAGAACGGTGGCGAGGTTATCAAGGCTCACCCTGACCTAGTTGTAATCGGTGACCACAACCCTAACTATCGTGGCTCACGCCCAATGAACCAAGCGTGGAAAGACCGTTTTGCTCACAAGTGGGATTTTGAGTATGATAAGGCTATTGAGAAAAAACTTATCGGTAACGCTATGTTGATTGAGGTCGCTAACCAGTTGCGAGAACAGCACGAAAGAGGCGAGATTGACACGCCTATCTCTACCAGAGGTCTTGAGGCTTTTGTCAAGAACACCAAGACCGTAAATCTTGATTACGCCATTGAAACTTATCTAAATAGTTTCGCTGATGATGAACGAGAGGCTGTCAAGTTGGTTTTTGACACCGCTAAGGCACATATCGCTAGTGGTTTTGGTATTACCTCTAATGTTGAGTTACAGGCTGACGAGGTGGCTAACTAATGCCTAAGCCTAGAGTAATAAGACACAACATAGAAAGCACTTCAATCGGCAAGGGCTACTGGGATTGGCTGGCAGAACAAGGTGTAGATAATAATGCCTATTATATGGATAATGCTGAGTTAGAAAAACTTGTTAAAGAAACTGGCAAGACCAAAGAACAGATATCTCAAGAACAGTATGAGTATCGCCAAGCCTTATCAGAGGCTTACGATATCTATATTGAAAACGAAAAGTCTGTCGCTGGCACAGTATTCCAAGTTCGTAACAACACGCTTGATAGCGTTGTTTCAGTTTATCAGCGTGCCGATAGGATTTTGACAGGGCTAGATGTTATCGTATCGGTCACAGAGGATAAGGTAGCCCCTGCTTACAATGACGGTAAAGACATTGTATTTAGTGGAACACTAATTAAAGACCTTGACCAAAATACAATATTGTCTTTACAGGGCCTTAATTATCACGAACTCGGTCACCTGCTATTCACACCTAGAGTGGGAACTGCTCTCGGTAAGTGGCTAACAGAAAAGCACATACTTATTAAAAGCGAGGTCGGTGAACGAGTTGTGAACTGGGAAACTATGGAAACCGAGCAATACACTCGTAGTTGGGAACGAGAGGAACTTGTAAACCCTGCTCGCCAAGTTGCTTTCAATATCCTAGAGGATTGCCGAGCCGAACATTACCTAACGCTAAAATATCCTAGCGTTAGACCGTTTATGATAGCCCTATTAGGTGATTACCTCATTGAGAACAAGGTGGATAACTTGGGCGAACAGTTTATCCTGCTCGCTGGTCGTAAGTATTTTTCAATAGAATTGCGTAGATTGTCTGCCAAGATGTTCTCGGACAAGTATGGGGCAGATAAGGCTAAGGCTATCTATGACATTACGAGTGAGTATCGCACCTTAGTATTCCCTCGCCAGTATGACCGAGCCAAAGAACTAATCACAGCCCTAATAGCCCTATTACCAAAAGACGCACAGGGTAATCCAAGACCGATTAAAGACACGCCTAACGGTTGTGTATATCGTGACCCTATGCGTAATGGTAGACCAACTAGCGAGAAAGACCAAGAGGGGCTAGTAAGTAATGACCCTGATAAGTCTGATAAGTTAGGTGACGAGTTTGATAAGGGCTTGAGTGCTGGCACAGAGGGCTTTAGTGAAACTGGTGAGATTGACCCTGATACTGCTGATTTTAATATTAAATCGGAAAATGTAATTGAGCAATTACAAGAGGTCGTTAATCGTGCTAAGGCTGATAAGTCTTTACAGCGTAAGGTTAATGACACTCTCAAGGCAATTATCAAAGACCGTTCTAGCAAGTCTATTTTAGATAAAAGTAGGGCTGGCAACTATACCCCAGAGATGTCAGAGGTTACCGCTAGTCGCTTGTTCGCCCAAGAACTAGAACTGCTACGAATTGAAAGTGACCCTGCTTGGAATAGGGAAAAGCCAACTGGCAAGTTAAATGTTAAGCGTGCTATGAACGCAGATATTAACAAGATAGATACGCTGTTTGACCGTTGGCAAGAGGGTAATGACGATTACGACATTGAGGCTAGTATCTTGATTGACAGGTCTGGCTCTATGTCTAGGGAAATCGGTTCGGCTTGTAGGTCTGCTTGGGTAATCAAGCGTGCCATAGAACGAATTAACGGTAAGGTGTCTGTATCGGTCTTTAATGACGGTGCTAAAGAACTTTACGACAGAGATACGGTTGCCAGTGCTAGTGTGGTTCGTATCGTTGAGGCGGGTGGCGGAACTAATCCTAATCACAGCCTAAGCGAAACAGCACGAATTATGGATAATACAACTGCTAAAACTAAATTAGTATTTATTCTAACTGACGGTGCTTGGTCAGGCTCTACCCTCGCTGACAATAAAATCGCTGAACTAATTAAACAAGGCTGTTATGTAAGCGTTGTATGGTTAGGCGATAAAGAATATGCTCAACGAATTATGTCTGACCCTAAGAGCATTGAGCAATACAGCCACAACGCTAACTCGTTTAGGACTATCCAATCCCCTAGTGAGTTGGTAAAAGTTGCTAAAGATGTTGTAAAACACCACACAAAAAGTAGCATTAAGCACTAGAAAGTAGTAGGCTACCGTTATGAACAACGCTATTATTTTTGGGGTAATTATCCCAGTTGGATTGTTTGGGCTAGAAACACTAGCCCTCTCAATCTGGCTTTACAAAACAACTGACCTAAAAAACAACCAACACAACAAATCAAATAAGAAAGGCAAGACAAATGGGCGATAGAAGTTCTATCTACATTACAAGCAAGGGCTTATCAAGCCCAATACACCTTTACGGTCACTGGTCAGGCGAGGATAATCTCTCGTCAGTTATCAGTGTTCTTATCAAAACTGATAGGCTCGGTGACCCTACTTACTTAGTAGCCCAGTTGTTCTACGAGTTTGCGGTCATACAGGGGGGCTATACAGGCTCTACTGGCTTTGGTATCGGCTCTGTGGATAGCCTAAGCAATTCTGACGATAACCCGCCTATCGTTCTGAGCCTAGATACTGCTATGGTTGCGTATCAAGGTGGAGTTTATACAGTTGAGGAGTTAATCAGCGAGTTCGGTGACCCTGATTTAATTGAGGAAATAAGGAAATCAAATGAGTAAATATGTAAAGCACCAGACCCTACCAGAACTGGCAGAACGCTTGGCAGATGAACTGGCAGACCTACACAATGGAACTTACATTGAGTTAGGCACTTGGGAAACAGCGAGAGAACTTGTAGAACGGTTCTACGAGGTAAATGTAGAAGTAACTATCGGAAATAAGAAAACAGGAGAAACAAATGGAAACTAAAGAACTAATCAAGTTTATTAAAAAGGCTATGCGAGAGTTTAAAAAGGATATGAAAGTAGCCGATAAGCATAACCTAGATTATGATTATGCTTATGCCGAAGGTGCTTACAATGCCTACGAAGTTATGCTAAAGAAATTAAAGGAGAGTAACTAATGGCTAAATTAGTTTATTTAGATATGCCAGATGTCGGCTGGGTATCTGCTGACGGCTCGTATGGCTACGGTTCTGTGACGGTCTTTGACCCTAGCACCGTAAGCGACTTTCAATGGCAGGTGCTAGACAACCTAGCCGACAGCGATAAGCAACCATATATCAAGGCTATTATCAACGGTAAAGACTTGACCGAGTGGGAAAGTGATTACAAATGATAACTATTAAAGATGTGATAGCCGAACTATCGGCTATTGAGAACCAAGACCAGCCTATTATATGTGCCTACTGGCTTGCCGAAACTATGGAGTTTGGTAATGGAGTAGCCCCTACGCCAGAAGTGTTTGGTAAGGTTGCTAAGGTGCTAGAGGAGTATGACCTGTTCAGCGAAGTCAGCGAGGCGATAAGTGATGAGGTCTATGAACATATGCGAGAGTTTATGTGCGAGGACTGTGAAGAACCGTTATCTGCCCTAGAGAGGGCTGGTAATGACGGTCTATGTGAGAGTTGCCAACAACTAAAAGAGGAGAACGAATAATGCCTAAATACACTATTGAGATTAGACAAATCTACGAGGTTGAGGCTAACCTTGACGAGGATTGGGGCGAGGTCTTAGATAACGCCTTGAAACTTTACTACACTACTGGTGTAGAAGTAGATAAAGTAACCCTATTTAGCCAAGATGTAGAAGTCATTGACATTGAGGGCGAACCTGATGAGGAGAGTGAAAATGAGTAACTGGGAGTTTAAAGCCGACCAAGATATTTCGTGGTGGCATTGTGGTCGCCCTGCCTACTGGGAAAATGATGATGTGTATTGTTCTAAATGTCAAGAAAAGTTAGAGGAGGAAACAAATGAGTAGTTATGACGCTTGGTTAGAAGGTCCATATACAGACCCAGAAAGAGATTGTAGCGAGGACTATTGCTCTCTATGCTGGAGAGATTGTAAAGAGTGTGACACTTTGGGAGAGTTAGACGGAGTTACCTGCCCTGAGTGCGAGGGTGCGGGTAATTACTTTTCCGAGCAAGCCAGCGAGGGTGAACACAAGCAAGACTATTTAGATAATATGCCAGAAAGAGATGAGGACTATTAAATGACCGAATACAACATTTATTTACTAATAAGCCTTTTACCGATTGCCTATGCGATAGCCTCTGCTATCCCTGTCGTAGCCACTGACATCACCCAGAGCCGAGTTCCTAATAAGATTACGCTACCTTTAATCCTGCTTAACCTTGTGTCTATGCTTGGGTTGGCAATTTGGCAAGGTCTTTGGTTCAGGTTCGGTATGGTAATGCTGATAGCCATAGTTACTTTACTTGTAGGCACGCTGGTTAATCAGCGAGGCTTTATAGGTATGGGTGATGTCAAGTTATTCATAGCCTTATCTATGATTATCGGCTGGCACAATATCGGTCTGGGCTTTGCGTTCTTGCCGATAGTTCTATTAGTAGGGCTATTCCTAGCGATACTGGTGTTGAAGTATCTAGGCTTTGATGTTCTGAAACTAAGCCCAGTAGCCTATGTAGGCTTTGTGGTCATACTGTATCTGATTAAATAAACCCTAATAAAGTATTAAAGCCCCTAGCAATAGGGGCTTTTTTCTTACCCTGTATACTACGCTGCCGGATCTGGTCCTGGGATTCTGTGAGCTGAGAGAGTTCGGGAGAGAGAGATTTAAATACGAAATTGAGAGACAATTTGGACTATGCCATTTCAGGATAAAAATGGCACATATATCAACTATATACTGTCGGGATTTATCTTCTTAATTATCTCGTTAGTCTGTTCCTCGTTGTAGCCATTATTAGGCAATTCATTTAACTTTTGAGCCCTGTCACCAAACAAACTAGAGAGAACTCCTGCTGAGCCGTTACGCTCAAACGTAACTTTCATCATTTCTTTACTCTCATCTAATTCCTTAATTGCCTTTAACATTTTAAAAAAACGGTCCATTTCTAAGCCCGTATTTGGGTCAGGGTATCCACCATTTAAGTCCTCTGTGAACTTAGCAAATGCCACTCGTTGCCCTTGTATTTCAAGGAGAGAGTTGATTAACCCCTTTAGTTGGTCTTTGGTTTTTACCTCAACTGGGAGAGAGAAAGCACAAGGGTTATCCACCTTAAACGCAGGGCAGTTGTCCTTGACAAAACAAGAGTTACACTGACGTAGGCTAGTGCTGTTAGACCGTAGCACAGGCACATCTTTAATCACATCACGCCCAGTTTCATCTTGCTCAATGACCCTAGAAACCTCTACCCCAAGCACAGGGAGAACCCTCATTTCGGCAGGATTTCGTGTAATAAGTTTGTTTGATTCCGATGCTGATATATCAGCATTAGCGGGGGTAGTTTGAGAGAAATTGTTGGGTTGATTTTCCATAGATGTATCTGATATATGTGAAGGGTTTTCCATCCACTTTTCTAGTTGTTGATAAGACCACACAGCCAGTTTTGATACCTCAACAGCGTCATCTGCTAGTATCTTGTCAAAGTCTAGCCCTGCTTCTTCATAGGAAACCTTGTAGCGAGAGCGGGCCTGGTCTTTCATACGCTTAGGGTAGCGGTGTAACTGATTAGCAAACCATACGATAGTTTCACCTCTCATCATAGGTGAGAGCCACGAGAGAGTGCTAGTAGTAGCGTAAGGAGAATTACGCAAGAGGTCTGGCTTAGCCATACCCATTACGTGAAAGCGAGTACCGTGTTGAGCCGAGAGCTTCCTACACACAGGAGCCATTACTTCAGCCATTTCACCTGATAAGAAAACATTTAAATACCTTACAGCAAGGTCTTCCAAGTCACCAGCGGTAAATACTACACCAAACTTAGCCTCGTCTACCTCGTTCCATGCGGAGAGGCGCTGCTGATTAACTGCTTCGGCAGAAAGAGAAGGGTGCTGTATTTCAATAAAAAGAGTAATTCTATTCAGATTATCCGAAATAAACTCCTCGTAATCGGCAGAAAACTCCTCCATCTCGGCCTCAGTCAGAGCTGTCGCGGCTGGGATGCCTGGGAAGACATAGATGTCTACATCATCTGGGAAACGCTCATTTAATAAATATTTCTTTGTGGTAGGTAGTCCACGCTTAACAGCACCCCAGTAACTAAAGCCAACGCTTTTTGCGTTCATTTGTCCTAGAATAGTTTTATTACTAGGGACTTCGGAGCCTAAAAATATAATCTTACTCAATGCGGTTATCCTCTGCCATCATATCTATTTGTCTGTCAAGTTCACCTACAAGGTCGTCCCAACTTTTACGCCCCACTCTGCCATCTGGTCTAAACTTAGCACTTTGATATATAGGGTGTAGCCATAGTAGGGTTTTAATGCCATTTTGTAGGCACTTTATAGCCAATTCAACATCAGCCAGGATTACCATAAACAAGGGCCCCGAAGCCTGTTGGTGCTGGATTTTAAGAAAGTCTTTATCCTCATATTCACCAACAGTTTTATTAGAAATAAAGCCATCCACGTCAGTAAGTTTATGCTCCTTACACCAACGCTGAGCTTCTTCTTGGTCATCACAGGCAAGTACAACAGTGCCATTTACATTTAAGGATTTATATAGAGCAACGCCCTCGTAAATAGGGACCTTACTACTGGATGACCGCAATACGCCATCCATGAACAATACAATTGCCACGATTAATCCTTAAATGAAGCGGCGAATTGCAGCGCGTCTGATTAGAGTATCAGCGTCTGGCAAATCTACACCGTATGTTTTCCTATTTAGTGCTTCGTCTTGAGCGTCCATCTCATCTTTTAATGAGCGTAAAGCCTGGATTACTCCAGATTGCTTACCTGCTTGCCAACGATAATTGGCAAAATCTGAATATCCCTCGCCTGATGGGCTAAAGGCATAGGAACGGGCAGTATGTACGCTTTCATATAGAGCTATACCCTGCGACATAGCGATACGCATTTCTGACCTAGCATTGGCTTTAATTGCGTCATTACTTGCTTGTTCGTATTTAGTCTTAGCATTTTGATATTTAGTTAGGATATCAATTGCCTGAATTCTGTCGCTCTCACTAGCGTTAGTCCAGGCGTTACTGACCTGGATGCGTAGAGGCTCTGGTTCAACTGTCCAGTTGTCATTAGTAAGTGAATAGGCAGCGTAGGGTTTAATATCTACAATGTTGCTACGAACGTTCACATAAAATGTAAGTTCAAACGCGCCAAGAAATCTATCTGTAATTGGATGTAACTTTTCTCTGAAGCCTTCATTAAGCGTAGATGCTATCTCTTGGTCACTTAGTCCAGCAAATTTATTATTTGATGCCCTAAAACTGCGATAGTCAATTCCGATTAAACAATCTAAGTCGCCTGGGTCACGATGAGCGGCCCAGTGATGGGACACTCCAGATCCGGCAAGCCAAACGTGTGACCATGCGTTAGCCCCAGTGTACTCGCTATCTAAATAATTAAATAATAGTTGAAGAACTGCTGAGCGAACTGTAGGGTTTAGTTTATTTCCCTTAAACAGACGGGGGTCAAGTGTAGCCGAAGGCTCACTAAAGTATGATGTTTCCGATGGCTCTAACACTTAATCCTCGTCATCGTCTAGGGGAACAATTTGTCTAACATCAAACTCTTTACGAACAGTTCGGTCAGGCATTTCTTTTTTAACAGGTGTGACGAACCCGCAATTAACGTGGGCGTCTAAGAACCTTATAGTGGTTAATTGGGTAAAACTTTCGTTAAAACCATCAACCTGTATCATTGCACCGCACTTGCAGGACATTTCGATAAACATAGGTTCTCCTAGAGTAGGTTTACTCTTCTATTGTACCTTCAGGCTGGGGTGCTAACGCGGTTATAATCAAAGCCGCTAGTTGCTGCTGACCCAGTGAATAGGCTACTTCTGAGGAGCCTACACGGACTTCATTAAGGGTAGTTTCACGCTCAATGCTTAGAGGGGCTGACAAGTCTGTCAGTACATGCCAAGCGCCTGATTTAGCCTTAACTACTAAAAAACCTGTTTCAAAGGTGGTTACTTCTGGCTGTGCTTCGGTTGTTGTTTCGTTCTGTGTTTCTTCTGACATTTTATATTCCTTTTAGTCGAATGCTTTGATTTGGTCGTGGGTTTTTATCATATTGAATGATTTAACTGGGCAGAAGTCGCATAGATACACTGTAGGTCCCGCATACTTATTTAGGTTTTCGGCCTTACGCTGTTGTTCAGTGCCTGCCGAAAGTTTCTTTTTGTCTGACTTGTAATCAGCACATTGACCCTTTGGGCGGTTATGAATACTGTAACAGGTCATAGCGTCTTCCGCAAATTGCATACGGGTATTGTAGAAAGGTAGTCCTAGACCATCACCCTCGCCACCTGATAGTTGCTTTACAACATCTTCTTTAAGGGCTGGGGTCATCCAAACGGCTTTAGGCACGTTCCATAGACGGCCATAGTGCATATCACCGTGGCGCTCTACCGTAATATTTAAAAGGGTATCGCCTGGGTCTTCCTCGGCTGAGGGCAATTCGTCAATGGTACGGCAGTTCTTACATACAAGTAAACGGAAATACGGTTCTTGCTCTTCTTTTTTAGACATATAGTGCTCCTATTAGACAAGTGATTAGCCTATCACATTATTTTGTTTTTGTATTAGTAACCTGGGGGACGCTGTACTTCTTTAGGCTGCTTGTAGCTACCATGTGGTGGAACTGCTACTGTTGGTTTTGAGTCAGGATTAGGGCTATAGTCGTTGTACGTGTTTTCTCCGACTAGGCCTCTACGGCGGCGGTCGTTATTGTACATCTCGGCAGCTTTTTGCTGTTTTTTAGGATTTTTGCTGTAAAGGCCCTTGTAATTAGGGTTTTGCTTCTCGTAAGATGCGCCTGTACCATTTGCTACGCCTTTAATGGCATTACCAATTCTTTTGATAATACCATCGCGTTTATCGTGAAAATCTGCCATGATGATTACTTTCCTGGGTTTACTTTGTTAGGGTCTTCGCTGTTGATAAAACCGTAGTTCATGTATGGGTGTAAACCAGCTCGGTTCTGAACCACAGTCTGGTCACCCTGTCCTTGGGCTACTTCTGTATTTGGACGGCGCTTCTTGTACTTGCCGTCAGTTGCGCCGTTCTCTAGGCTTTCGTTCAATGAACGTGTTTCGTTAACTGCCATAATTACTTATCCTTAATTTCTGAGGTCCATTTGCCGTTATCTTCCATGCTTCGTTTAAGGTAAGCTTTGCAACCGTCAACTACGCAAGGCCCGTCATTCGGCCAAACTGCATCAAAATCATGTTCATGCTTTTTAACTTTTGGCGCTTTTTTTGATGGCTTACGAGACTCTGACATTTTAAATCCCATAGGGTTATTGATGTCCGTGACTTTATTTATGCGTTTGTCTTTAAAATGCGTCACGGTTATCCTGCCATTCTGTTCTTAACTAGTTTTACTGCCTTACGTCTTGAGCAAGACGGGCAGATGTCTGAGTTTAGGGCTTGTACAGGGTTTAGGATAATTCCACAGTCTGTGCAACCTTTATCACCATTATAGCTTGTGCGGTTGATATCTGCTGGGTATGGTGTAGGAAATGCCATACCTTCACCATTTGGGTCAATTGACGATAAATCCATATTAAGTATTTCCTAACGCATTTCTGCTGGTTGACTCTGTAGTAGTCGGCTGCTGTGAATAGTCCACGCGCTCTTGTACTCTACCTGTCATTTCAACTATATCTTTAATGCCGTATTCGTACACTTCATAGCCAAATCTATTCGGGAACAATTGTACTTGTGGCAAGGGTGGGCGGACATACTCTTGTATCTCAGAAGCGCTCAAATTACCCACTCTAAGGGCCTGAGCGAGCATACGCTCACTATTACTCGCAAAAGGGCCTAAATACTCTTGTGGAGGCATTGCAGCCTCTTTTGGGACGCCTACAGGCTTATCCCACGCTCTAAATCCATATTTACCATTTGCGGTATTAGGCATTGTGTTCCTTACCGTGTCCAAATTCTTCTAGTCGGCCAGTTGCTGACTCTTTAACCTCCGACGGGGTCATACCAGCTTCGCGCAATCCTTTATCAACTGCTTCTTTCTTCATTACTTCTGCCCCATGACCAGCACTATTTAAGTGCTGCTCTTCGCCCGCAGACACGTATGTCCCTGGTACGCCTGGAATAGCAGACATGTCCTCAACTAATTCTTGAGCCTCACCGCAATGCGCGCATTTAATATTTACTTTTTTAGGCATTATGTTCCTTGCCGTGAGTAAACTCTTTTAATCTGGCTTCTGCGCCTGCAACTAGCTCATCCCATTGCTTTTTAGCGTCAAGGTGTCCTGGCTGTGCTGCGTGCTTTTCTTGCGCGTGCTCATCGCTCTTTGCCTGGTGCAAGGTACGATTACTGCAAAGGTTGCAATTTACTTCATAAAGTGGCATTTAGTATTCTCCTTTACCCATGCCTGTATTAAAGGCTTCGTTTCTGCCTTCTTTAGGCGGGGTGGCGACAGCTGCTCCATCTGCAGCTTGCATCTGGCTATCGTCCTTGCGGTCGTTCATACTTCCGACTTGTAGGTTTTCCATACTATCTCCACTGTGGACTTAAGCCACGAAGCTGTGACTTACGCACATTGTTCATTTCTAGCGGGCTAGATGAACGTGTGTTTGCCTTACCGTCATTTACTAGGTGAGGCGCTGGTGCTAACTTAAATGCTGGAGCGAACTTAGGTACTGGTACGCCCTTCTTGGCAGCTGCCATCTGACGTCTAATCCCTCTGTCTGCGGCAAATCCTTGCGGTAAATAGTAATCACCTGGGTCAATTCTCTCACCGCGATGAACGCCGCGCTGATAACCACGTTGCGTTTGGCGTACTTTTAGGCCGTTAAGGACTTGCTCAGATACGCTATTAGGGCGTCCACGATCATCGCGGCGAGTTCTGATAGTGCCAAGATATCCGTCAGGGATACTCCGCACTCGGCTCGCGTCCTACGCCCATGCGCAGGTAGTCGAGTTCCGAACGAGCAACAGCAACGCCTCCGCCACCATAATTGGTGTAGGTGCCGTATAATCCCCCGGCACCCAGGCTTTGTGTATTTTGACTTGGCATACGTCTAGTTTAGGGACTAATTAACTAATTTGTGTTCTAAACTCTTGGCCCATAAATACCGCCCAGTCATCTAGGATAGGCACTGATAGCAAGGTAAACTCACCCGTGTCTTTGTACCAGGCAAATCCAACGCCCTGTTGCCAGTTCTCCCAGTATTTAACTGGCTTCTCATTAGGGGTAATTCCGCCTTTAACGCTCGGTACAGACCCGTCTACGCGACATAGGCATCCAGGACTGAACGCAGCGTTACGGCCTGGACCAGTGCTTGTGTGGTTCGTGTGATATAGCATTTCAATACGGTGGATGTGCCCGTAAATTACGGAAACATGGTGATTTGAATTAATATACTTCATGGCTGTGCTACCAGCTGAATTAACGCGATCTCCGTGGATACAACGCAGGTTCTCGTTCAACCAGTATTCGCCCGCTGGATATCCGCTGGCATACTTAATATTTAGCTCGTCCATACGCAATAGGTGTGGCAGGCTGTTTACTGGCCAATCGCTTGGTGTGGTGCCTGCCTGACGCATATTTGATACGGCTGGGGCGTTTTCTGCCAGATACTTATATATACGGCAGTCGTGGTTACCTTCTAGGAATACAATCTCTGCGTCCGGTACGGTTGCACGCTGTGCGGCTAGATACTCGTAACCACGCTGGATAGCTAGGTTAGTCGAGTTTTGGAACGCAATCTCTTGGTGATGGCGACTCTGTGCCGGTAGGTCTAGGGTATCTCCTAGGTTTACTACAGTATCCACGCCAAACTGTTGATGGGCGTAGTTTAGAATCTGTAGGGCAATATCAATTGCTTTTTCAGAATGAAACTCAATTACGGTCCCATCTTCATATACGCGATATCCGATTTGGGTATCTGGCAACAACGCAGCTAACTTCCACTCGTTCTTTCCTTTTTTAGGCTTAGTAATAGTTGACGGTTTAATTGTCATCTTTTGTGCCTGTAGGATTGGAAATTCTTTTACTGGGTCTTCCCTTAAAAGTTTCGCTAGTTCTTTGGCTAAGCTGTCAGACAAGTGCAGACTCCTCGGATGTGGTAATTAAATGACGTTTGTTTAAACGGCACATCTGGATAGTACTTTTTAATTAATTTAAATGCCTCTGACATGTTCAAGTTAGGCTTACCTATAAGGGTGCCAAATACTTCTTGAAACTCTTTGTCTTGTTCAACTACCCAAACGCCAACTATACAACCGACCATATCGGATTTAGCGGATAGTGCTTTTAACTCATCGATTAACATAAACCTTCTCCCGGTTTTAGGGTCACACTCATTTGTGACCTACACTGATTATCGCTGATAATTTTTGGTTTGTCAAGGGGAATAAAAAAGCCCCCAGCGATGGGGGCTTTTCCTATACCTTGTCGGGGTTAGTTGTGATCTGACATTCCGTCAGTAAACTCTCCCAATGAGCGGTTAGTTGCCGCTGGAAGGATTTTACCATTACCCTGTGTAGGACCAATTTGTGGGTCCTTGTAGGATGGCATCTTTGTGGTGATGCCGTACGCGCGCTTTGCAGTCGCGTGCTTTAGGACGTGTGCGCCCTTCTTACCATTTAAATCTCCGGCAGCTGTGTTTTTACGCTTAACAAGTGTGCCCTTTAGAGGCTTACCTGACGCGTTCTTAACGCTGCTGGTTGCGCTGGTTCCAATTGTAGGAAACTTGCTGTTTGGTTGTTCCATGAATTACCTCTTTGGCCTAAGATGGTTGATACTATAACGGTACAGTAAATCAGCTAAATATGCTTAATTAACCGAATTTACTTTAAACACTATAGCGCTGATGCTTTCGCCGTTAATCTCAACGGACTGGAATCCTGGAATACAAACCAGGCTTATTCCACGTGGGGCGGTATAACCGCTAGCGATTGCAATTGCCTTTACGGCCTGGTTAACTGGTCCCGCGCCTACGGCACGGATTTTACAGGTTCCTTTTTCGTAAATAGCATGGGCAATTGCCGAGGCTACGGATTGGGGACTACTGGATGCGCTGACGCGCAATACTGCTTCATCTTGTGATTCAGACATTTAATTACCTTAAATTATGTTAGTACTCCCGTACTTACTACTATAAAGGTAAACTACCCCTTATTTAGGCCCAATCCAAATTTTCTCTAAGGTCGGGCTGAGGCTCAATAGTTCTATTATCCCAGTCACCGTCTAGTACCATAAGGGCAATAATCGAGTAATTGGCCAGGTCGATAAAGCTGTCCCGTAGGCTTTCATTTTCCGGAGTTGCTCCGCTATCGTATAGGTGGTTGATTCTGGCCAACTTATCGTGCATACGTACTCTAAGACCGTTCAATGGCCCACCAGGACTTTGACTAATGTTCTTTGGTCCATAGTCTTTGTGCTTCTTAATCAATAATTCTTCAGCCTCTAAAAACTTAGCTGCTAGTGCTTTTTCAAAATTATCTTGGATAATCTGTTCTTTTAGCTCTTCTGTGGTAGGTCCGGATTTACGTATAAATTCCTGCTGTGCTTCATCTAGTTCTTCAAATGACCCTAGGATATTTGTGGTATACATATTATTCTCCTTGTTCTGTGTGGCATTCGCAGCTACACACTTTTTCATCTATTGTTCCTGTAGTAAATTTTATCACTACTGGGCAGGTAGTGTGATGGCCGGTTATGCACCAGCCTGTTAGTCCTGTGCCCTTTAAATTTTTATTCGAGGTCATCGTCGTGCAAATGCTCTAGGTCTACGCCTTTTACTACGCCTAGGAACGTCATCACTGCGGCTAATAAAATAATACTTAAAACCAATACTGCTATGGCCAACACTACTGCTGCAATTGTCTCTAACATTTACCTTCTCCTACTTTTTAATTCTTCTTCTAACTCTTTTATTCTTGCATCTTGTTTGTGAATAGTCAAATAACTTCTGGCTAATAAATAGGCAAATATGCGCACTGCAAACAATCGTTTTTTTACTCCGGAATTAAACGCTGACCACATTATGGCTTTTCCCTAAAATTAGGTCCCTTAATCTTTTCCAGGATTTCTAACTCGTAAGCCAGGTCGCCTTTACCGGCAGCTAGCATAGCTAAGGCGTAGGAATCTGCGGCGTTGTCATCGTTAAACTCTACGCCCCATTTCTTGTACACACTTAACAGGATTTGGTTTTTCTGTACTCCTGTGCCTTTGCCGGTTATATACTTCTTTAAAGTAGTTGGCGGAATAATATATGGGTATTTGCCTTCAAACTTATCTAGTTCTTCGTAACAGGTTAGTTTTACTATGGCACCGAGTTCGCCTAGCATATGTGCCATTGTTGTACCAAACGCATAGCCTTCCATAGCCACCGTTACCGACTCAAACCCGCCTAGTAATATAAACATTTTTTTTAGCTTTTCGCGCACCCAGACTAATCGGTCAATGTGCATCTGCTCGGCTTTAAATACTAGGGCGGTATATTCGTCTGGGTTATCCGCGTTTAAAATAGTTATGCCAAATCCAGAATAAGACTGGTCTATACCAATTGCTACATTTTCTGCGTCTAAACTTAAGCCTGGACCAAATGCCTTATCTTTTGCCATTATGCTGTGAACTTACGACTTCTGGTCTTAAAGTTATCGCCAGATGTTCTGCGGGTTAGTTCACGGCTACATACGGCAGTGCTACGCTCATAGTTATTTACCATGGTCTCTAGCATCTTACGATATGAGTACTTAACTAAGGCATCCTGACGAACATCGCCCAGTGTAGGGTCGCCATCAACCAGGGCTTTAATAATAGTAACTGTGGTCTTTGCGTTATTTGTTTGGTGACGCAACATCGCTTCTGACTCAGCGTAATCCTTATTACGTTCCGCTTCTTTTTCATCAATGATTGCGCAGGCCAGCTGTGTGTTAAGGAAGTCACTGTACGCTGACAAATGTGTATATAAACGCATTAGGTCTTCGTCGTCTAGTTCAGTGATGTCGGCCGGTAGTTCTGGTCTAGGTATATGTGTCTCACGGTCAACCACCAGACCTTGCTCATCCAGCATGTCTAGTACGTACTTGCTAGTGTCGTTTGTGATTAGTTTTGTCATTCGTTGAACCCTCCGCATTGTTTGCACTTTAGCGCTCCACCGACATTACAGTCTGGGGCGACATTCTTACTTAGTGAGTCTACCACAAGTTTTGCTCCGTCAATAATCGGCTGAATTGCCCAATCATCTTTACGGACTACAAATTCTTTTACTTCTTGCGTAGGCTTTGCTTCATAAATTAGCACTGCCTCTTGCGGTACATCTGTACGTCCAGATACTTCTAGTACTTTCATGTACAACTGTACCTGAGCAATGTGTGACTCAAACGGTGACTTAAGGTTTTTCCAGGCCGCATCAAAATTTTGGTCTGACGCAAACCAGTTAGACCGGTCATACCACATAAATGTACCGGCACCTACTGACTTAATTTCAAGCATTAGGTCATCGCCAAATCCTTTTAGCCAACCATCTGAATGGCCGGTAATCATTAGCTCTTTACTTTCTACTGGTACTTCTTTGTAAACCAATGGGCCGTTTGATTGGCAGGCGTCACAGTTAACTGGGCTAGTGTCCCAGAAATGCGTATCACAGTTAAGACACTTCCATACACCGTACAGCTTACCCATGTCGCGTAACCAGTTTTGCCAAGTGTGGTGAATACCATGACCTTGCGCAAAAATAAGTTCGCGCTTAAACTGCCGAGCTTCTGGTGTAGGGTGATTACCTTTTAGATGAAAATACGATGCTCTGTGGCACCAGTAAGGGCTCACCATAGCTGATGGATGTAGCCCATCAAACGAACGGGAATTATCAATTGGTTGTGATAATACAAAGCGTTCAACTTTGCTAATCACTCTAGTAGTTGATTTACCTGCGTCTACAAAGTTCTTCAATGCACCGGCAGGCAATCTTTTTAGTTTTTTCTCTGGCATGTTTTATGTCCTCCACTGAAGAACATAGCACACTTTATTGCGATTGTCTACTAGCTTTTTTAGCAAGTTCTTCTAAGGTAGTTCCTAGTCGTTCTGCCTTACGTTTTAAGGCATTTCTTTCACGGTGACTCATTCCGCCCCAGATACCGTGCACTTCTTCATTCTTATCTGCGGCCATTAAACATTGAAGTCTAACTGGGCATTCGCCCTTGCCGTCACGGCCAAAGCAAATTGATTTAGCTTTATCAGCTATTGGTTTATATAGTTTTTTATCGCGCGGAGGAAACCAAAGATCAGGGTCGTACACGAACGAAAACTTTTTATTTTCCGAATCGTATGTTCCGGCTCCGCATTTAGCGTTATATTCCCAAGGGTCAGACTCTGACGATGGGTTAAAAAACGGGTTAGACAAGTGTACTCCAATTAGTGAGCTTACTTCTCTTCCGTGTGCTCCTCTATACATTGTAACAGAAACTCACGCATAGTCAAAAAGTCATTTTCGTCCATGACTACATAGTTGATGTCATTCAAACTTATGCCCAAAACGGGCGTACGACTGTCCAGGAGGGCCTCTGTAGTTATCTTCTCTAGGATATCGGACTTAAGGGTAAATGACTTCTTACCGGTCCATTTATGCTCAATTAGAAGGTCTTGTGACCTTACGTCACCTTTACGAAACCAAAAGGCACCGGAGGCAACATTACGTTGACCTCCGATGGCTTTGGCTAAGCGTTTCTCATGCTTAAGGGACTGTTTCTGTCCTTCTGATTTAGCCAATCTGTAGCTCTTTCTTTACGAACTGCCAAAAGTCTTCGTAGTCAAACTCTGGCGGTGCTGGTTTATCCTGTTTCTTGCTGGGATTAAACTTCTCCCTGTTTGCAGCCATGTAATGCTGCTTGCAGTATCCCTTAGCGTAATGGTCTACAGAACAATCAAGGATGGCACAGGCCCTAATAAACTTAACTCTAGGCATTATAGAACTCCCTTTAGGGTGCTCATCACGTCCTTAGTCAACTGCTCTTGCAAATCAACCTCTTCACGAATTGAATTAAGCAATGCATCTGCACCCTGCCACTGACGCTCTGAGTAACGATAATAGGCACCAGCTCGTGTAACAATCTTATTAATGATTGCTAGGGATACTATTTCTTTAGCAAAGTCATACTCTCCCTTGTCAATGCCGGCACCATCATCAAAGTAGAAGTCTACAAAGGCAGTCTGTCCCGGAGGGGCTGACTTGTTCTTTCTAGTCTGGAACTTGATAGTTTGACCGACCTTACGCTTTTCCTGACCTGTGCCAATCTCAATCCACTCGTCACGCTTAACGTCAATACGAGTAAAGAAGAAATAGTTTTTAGCTTCACCACCTGGGGTAGTACGAGGGTCACCGTACATGACACCAATCTTCATACGGAACTGGTTAATGATTAGACCAATAAAAGGGCGTTCGCCACCTAGTAGGTCACGCTTGCCGGCTTTTTCCATCTTGCGGAAAAACTTGCCCATAAGCATTGCGCCACGGCCAACGGTAAACTCATCCATCTCTTTCTCGTCTTCTGCTGAAGGCACAAGGGCTGGAAGTGAGTCAATTACCACACAGTCTACTTCTTTGGTCTCAATGAACTCTAGGACCGCTGTAAGGGCTGTTTCCATGACGTTGCTGGTAAATACGTGAACGCGTGTTTGGTCTACGCCACACATCTCTGCGTACTCTGGTACCCACTGCTCAGCAGCAATCCAAATAGTTGTAAAATTAGGGTCACGCTTTTGGTTAGCAGCAATGGTCTTAAGTGCTAATGCGGTTTTACCATTGCTTGCCTCACCGATAATCTCGTGCCACTGGTTAGTTGGCCAACCGCCACCCAAAATCATATCTAGCGACAATGAGCCTGATGTGAAACGAGTTGGTGCAGCTACGTCTGATGCTAGTACAACGGTGTTTTCGCCATACTTCTTATTGATTTGTGCTAGAACTTTTTGAAGTGACATTAGCCAATCCTATCTACAATTGTGCCGGGGTTGAAATTATTTGCTGTACTGATTTGTTTAGCGGCTGCAGTGTTTCCATTAGTAGGTACTCTAACTCCTGGCATACCTGAGCCTGACTGTTGAATAGGATAACCGCAGTCATAGCATCGAGGGGCTGTCTCTGGTGTCATCTTTCCATAATTGCCGCTGGAACAGTTAGGACAACGGCCTGGATTCATAGCACTGGCTGGCAACATATGTCCTGCCAGTTCTGGGTTATAAGGAGGCTGCTGTGTTACTGGCGGATAACCCTGATTAGGGGTGTATCCAGGGTACTGTGGGGTTACTCCTGGGTTTACTACCGGAACCTGTTGCTCCGGCAATCTTGGTTGTGATTGAGTCTGTCTTGGTACACCAAGTTTATCTGCCCACCATGAATTGTTATTCATCTTCTTGCTCCTTTATTCCTGTAAAAAGTCCGCGTAACTCAACTAGTTTAAGGCTAACAGCAGAAGCTAATGCAGCAGTTAATGCATTAAAAGCCAGGTTGCTATAAAACTCTTTTAAGTTATCGGAGCTTGATTCTATCATAGATTCTGAGATTCCCGGAATCTTCATCATTTGTGCTTTGTGTACTTCGTATGAGTACTCTGCGTTCATGCCTGCATACAAACTAAGGAATGGAAATAGAGGCTCAATCTCTAAAATTCTAAGCTCTGAATCTTCCAATTCTTTTTCATGTCCTTCAATACTTACGTGGGACAGGCTAAATATGTCAACATGTTTATCGGCATCATCACCGATAATGTCATACAAATACCATCTGTACAAAGTAGATACTGGTACTTGATGTATTTCTTTTCCGCCGTTTTCGTCGCCGTTCACTTTGCTTCTCCCCATCTATCAACTATCTTGATATCTGCAATCAATGGTACTTTTAGGACTTGAATATCCTCCATTGCTTGACGCAGGATTTCTGCGGTTTCATCCGCTAGTTCAGCAGGAGTAGTCAATACAAGTTCATCGTGAACTGTAAGGATTAGACGTGCTTCTTTTGGAATCATTGACCAGGCCCGCACCATAGCAATCTTAATGATGTCTGCAGCACTGCCCTGAATCTTAGTATTAAACGCCTGACGTTCGGCCTGGGCGCGAGTTCCGTTATCTCTTGACATAATCTCTGGCAAGTAGCGACGGCGTCCTGTAAGGGTTTTAATGTGCGCTACGGGCTTACCTGCACGAGTAGCTGAAATAACTTTAGAACGATAAGCAGAAATTGCAGGAAACTCCTTAGCAAAACGATCTAATAGGTTTTTAGCTTCGGTCTTAGTACACCCGATAGATGAAGCAATCTTGTCTGGTCCAACACCATAGGCCATGGCTAGAACAAGTACCTTACCTGCCTTACGGTCTACGCCCATAGTGTCACCGATGGTCGTATAGATATCTCTGCCCTCTAGGTAGTTGTCCATCATAATTGGGTCTTCTGAGAAAGACGCAATAACGCGTGGCTCAATCTGTGAGTAGTCCGCAACAACCAGTTTGTGACCTGGAGGAGCTACGAACAAGTTACGGATAGCTTTACCATGTGGCGTGTGCGGTGCCGGTACGTTCTGCAGATTAGGGTTACGGCTTGAGAAACGGCCTGTCTCAGCCCCGTGCTGCACAAAGTCACCGTGTAGTCGCCCATTAATTAAAAGGGTGTCCTTGGTCTCTGTACGCGTTTTTCCAGAAGTTGTACGCTCAATCTCTCCGCCTAGATATGGGATTACATAAGTTGAAAGAAGCTTATTATAATCGGCGTACTCTAACAGTGCGGTAACTAATGGGTCTTTGTCGCGGTAAGGCTCTAGTGCCTCGGCTGATACTGAGTAATCGGACGCAGATAGCTCTGTACCATCTTTATCTTTCTGATTACCCTTAGTAGTTAATACCTTAGCTTTTAGACCACGGCCACCGTCTTCTTTAGAGCCGTACAGTAAAGCCTGCTTTTCCTGGTTAGAGTTGATATTAAACTCACGACCCGCAGCTTTATAGATATTTCCACGAGCCTCGTCTACCTTAGCCTCTAGGTCAATCTTTAACTGCTCTAGTGAGTCAGTGTCAATTACGGCACCGGTTAGCTTCATGTCACAAAGGACTCGTAAAACGTCCATCTCTAAACTGAAAACGCGGTTAAGGTCACCAGCTTCTAATTTTGGCACAAGTGACTTCCACAATAGGAAAGTGTACTTTGAGTCTAGATATGCGTATTTGGCTACAGTGTTGAAGTCATAAACCTCAACCTCTTTACCAACGCCCTTTTCCATCTCATAGCCAAACTCGCGCTTAAGGCAGTCAGCAAGACCGCATTTATTTTTATTGCGGTTGTCCGAAATAAATGATGCAATCATCGTGTCAAAGTAAGGGCCAGCTGGAACACGTCCGCCGTAGTACTTTGCAACTGACGTAAGGTCAAACACTAGATTGTGTCCAATGGTAAGGATAGTTTCTGAAAACATTAGTGGCTCTAAGGCCTTGAACACCTCAGCTGGATACAGCTGCTCTGGTGCAGGCCCAAAAACTTTAGTAGCTTTCTTTGAGTCACGGCTGTAGTCGCTAGGTCTAAGGGGCAATCCCTTTTCCTTGCGAACTTCGCCCTGGCCAGTCAGTGGGAAAACTTCTTCAATAAAGTCACCGTGCGGGTGTCCCATGGGGATAACGTCACATCGGCCATTGGTAGCAAACGTAATCCAAAGGACTTCGTTCACAGGGGTCATACCTCGGCGAGGGCCTACGGTTTCAACGTCAAAGGCAAACGCATCTTGAGTTAGGTAGTAATCTACCATCTCGGCAAGTTGTTCGGCAGTAGTAATAATATTCATAATAACTCCACAATAGCGTAATGGGCGGAGATGTCAAATCCCCGCCCACTACTATCGAATCTAGATTAAAGAATCTGCGATTTCGTCGAGCTCTTCGAATGAGTGCTCTTTGATTAGACCGCGAGTGTAAACCTCTGAGGCTTCTACAACCTTTGCAGCTGCTGCTGCATCTAGGTTCCAGTCCTCATCAAGGTCGCGTTCCTTAATTGGAGTTACTGTGTAATTGGTCTGTGGACCCTTACCGATACGTACAACAGCCCAGTATCCCTTAGTCAAAGGACCCTGTGGTGAGTAGTGTGCGGCGTGCAAGGCCTGGTATAGGCGTGCACCTGAAATTAGCATCTGACGCTGCATACCCTCTGGTGAGTTTAGGGTTACAACTGTAAATGCGCGCTTGTTCTCTGGTCTGTCTTCAAGCTTGACACAGAGTGGGCAGTTAGCACCGATGCAGACATACGAGCGCTTACCGCTTGTCTTCTGCTTTAGGAAGTGCTGCTTGTAAATAGCAAAAGGTCCGCTCTCATCTAAGAACTTGAATACCTGGTGCTTGTTTTCCTCAAACTTAACTTCTGTTGGGAAGTCACTTGAGGTGCTTAGGCTACCAGCTGCATCCCAGCCTGATTGGACTGATGATGTTGCTGTGGCCTGTGATGGACGGGCATCGATGTCGTCGGCAAGGTAGCTAGCGGCATCTGGGGCATTGTTGATTGGCATTTATTTTCCTTAATTAATTTGATTGTGATTCTTCTGCGCGGATTGATTCCCACGCCTCGGCTATCTTACTAGTAAAATTCCGGTGTGTATCCCAGTCTATACGATCTGCGTCCAAAAGTCCAGCTTTTGTAAACAATTCGACTGTAATTTCTACCATCGCCTTACTATAAAGACGCCTTCCCTCAGCTACCTTACCGTTCTTGTCTGTTTTAGACGGTAAACGGTACGGCGACTGAGGAAGCTTTCCTCGTTGCATCCATTGCCTTAGCGTTGGAATTGTACGGTTTAATGCTTTAGCTAAAGAGCCTATCGTATAAACTTGCAGCTCTCTACCATTTGGCAAAGTTTTTAGGAAAAAATCTTTTTCCCAAGTGTTATCGACAACCGGTTTTTCAACAGGTTCTTTGCGCTTGCGCTTACTACCTGGATAGTAAACGTCAAGTTCACCAAACATGTCGTCAATAAAATCTTTTTCAGCCATTATGTTTCTCGCAGTGCATAATTGCCTCATCTTCAGTTGCGTACTGAGACCAGCAGTTAGACGGAGCTTCTTTCTTTAGTAAAAAATAACCGTAGACTAGTGAGCCTACCATAAGAAACAAGATGATAGCAAATCCAATTACATCTTTTTTAGTTAGCTCAATACGGTCGCTCACTTGCGGTCCTCTGAAAAAATCATGTTCTTAATTGTCTTAAGCTTTTCTAGTCTAAACCCTGACCATGACATTTCGCCAGCTACTACTACTGGAGCGGCTTGAAAATTCTTTTCTTTAATTAGCGCATCAACTTCCGGAGAGTCTGAGATAAGTGCCGTTTCAAAATTAATCTTGTTCTGCTCTAGCCAACGCTTCGTTGCATCGCACTGTACGCAGTTTTTATTTGTATAAACGGTTACGTTCATTTTGTATCTCCTCGAAAGATGACTATAGCACTCGGAAATGGTGCTGAATTATTTTTTACAAATCCTGGCTGTTCAAATTTAAGGCGTCCACGTAAAAAACGTATTTCACCTTTTACGGCATAATCATGCCACCAAGCAGTATCTGTTCTAGCGGGTACTAGACATACTACTATACTACCAGATTGAGATTCTTTGTAGGCTTTCTCCATCCATTTACCTATAGTTCTACCATAGGGCGGGTTCATCCATACAATTCCTGGCCAGTCTTGCACTAGCGCATTGTCTTCTTTAGTAAAGTAATTATCTACTTTAAAGTTATGAGCACTGGCACAGGCGTCCAGGGTAAATCCAAACTCTGCGTTAATATCATCAAACAAAGCTTGAGGTGTACCCCAGTCGTCTGTAGCACTGCTAAATAAACCGGAGTTTACTTGGTTAATTGGTCTTACTTTCAAGTATCGCAATAACTTCACAAACTGCATCGTGTTTCCCTAGCGAATAAGAATCGCCATCAGAAACTTCTTTTTCCAGCAGCATACCAAGGTCGCCCAAAAGAACTCTAATGCGGGCACGCTCTTCTTTAACGCCGTTGTTATAGGCATGAACAGAAGTAGTGTGGATTAATTCATTTATATCACTCATTGGATTGTTTTTCCTTTTCTGAGTCAGGTAGTTCAGTTAGTTCTGCGTGTAGTTCTGCCATCTTAGCCATTAGTTCTTCTCCAAAATTAGGGCCCATGAGACTTTCTCAGGGAACATTGTTTCGATATCTGCATCGGTTAGCTTACCATCATAGTATGCAGCCATGACAGCGTCTTGGTCAAGTACTGTGATTGTTTTTGTGCAAGAGTCGGCTAAGCCTTTTTCTGCGAGTAGATTATTTGCTTTGTCTTCATCAAATACTTTAGAGACACGGCGCTGTTTAATTACGCTGGCTGTATTTGATACCTCATCGTTGATAGGAAGAACAATGCTTCCTTTGTCATTTGCCTCGCCTAGATCTTCTACGGCTGACAAAATTCTTTTTCTAAGGACACCGACACGGTTTTCCATAGCAGTAACTTCGTCTTTTAAAAAGACGTACTGTTGAACTTCTTTACGGATTGGTTCCAGGCTTGGGTCTGGATTTTCATTGATAATTGGCATTTGTACCTCTTAGTCTAACCCCCGTGGGGGACGCTATGTTTTAGCTGTACAAAGCTAACATCTATTCTGTGACTTTGTCAAGTCCGTCAGTAACAAATTTTTTCAGGGCTTCAATTAGCACACTGGTGACGGTAACGCCCTGTTTAGCGGCTTCTTTTTGAGCGGCAAGCCAGAGCTCATCAGGTACTCTTACGGTACGTGTCGGGGTTTTAGGTGCGTTTGGCATACCTATATTTTACCATAAAAAGTTGGAAAACCTAGTACTGACCTTTCCCAAGTTTGGACCTTGGTTCCGGAGGTTCCCACTCTTGCGAGTCGTCTCAAGCTTTCGCTCTGCAGGTTGGTTTTGTGGACTCTGCAGTAAAGAGCCTAGAGTTTAAGGGCCCGTCGTGGTCAAGGGTTTGGTTACCCCAACTATTCCCACGGGCTCTACATCCTAGATGGCCGCTGTACTTTCATCCCTGAACGGACTACGGGCCTTTTATCTATCACGCCACCAAAGTCGGTTTCGGATGCAGACAGCAGTCACAAAGGTTGTTCAGACCTTTGCCTTGCGCTGACCTTCCTGGACTCGAACCAGGAACCTTAGAGTTAACAGCTCTCTGCTCTGCCATTGAGCTAAAGGTCAAAGTTCTCCCGGCAAACACGTCGAAAGCTTGCCGGGAGATTTCTAGTTTACATCAAAACTACTTGATGTCAATAACCTTTGGCTTCTTTTCATCAGGGATATTCTTGATGAGTTTGACCGATAGGATACCGTCTTTAATGTTTGCTGACTCTACCTCATAAAACTCAGCCAAGGCAAAGGTGAGTTTAAAATCGCGTCCAGCAATGCCGTTGTGAACGAGCGTTCCTTCTGTTTCTTTTTCTTTTGTTCCTTCAATTTTCAACGTCCTTTCTTCGACTGTGATTGTAAGGTCCTTTTTAGTAAACCCGGCCACAGCGACGTTGATGAGGGTGGAGTCATTTTTTTGGTCAATAATGTCATAAGGAGGGTAGCTCGCCTTTACAGCGGACATTTCCTTAAGTTGTTCTAGTATTGACGAATAGCCAATAGCCCAACGGTCTAATGACGGAAATACATCATTAATGGTAATTGACTTAGTCATAACAATAGGCTTTTTCCATTTTTCGTAAATGTCCTCTGGCGAATGAGGGCTTGGAATTGCCTTACCATATGGATCATATGGGTTTTTGTGGTTGTCCCATGGGTCTGGGAACTGGCCGTTTAATGTTTTTGTCATATTGTCTCCTTTAGACGACAACTGTGCCTTGGTACTTTTACTGCCCGTAGCACAGTATTATTTGCGGTACCCAATTGGCGTACCTGTATAGATTATAGCAGAATCTATGTTTATTTTTTCTTATAAGGCCGTTTAGAATTGCAAGTTTTGCATAATCTTACTGGCGTAGCTGAGCCTTTTTCAGCATTTAAATTTGCACCCATTTCGCGATGCCAAAAAGTTTTATTACACTCAGAGCAAATAGGATGCTCTGGCGCACCACATGTGCTGCAATAATCAAAGTCTTTGTTAACCATTGTTAAAGTTTATCAAAAACACACATATTTAGAGCCTCAAGCAGGAATCGAACCCGCGACATCAATATTACAAGTATTGCGCTCTACCAACTGAGCTATTGAGGCGACCGTTATATTATAGCGTAGGTAGCACTCGGATAAACCGAATTTGGCTGCCTTTGTAATCCGATAATGGCTGGATGATAGTGGTACCTGAGCCATAGTTCGCGTTGATTATTTTGCCTTTGCCAATATAAATGGCGGCATGGTAGAAATCCGTACGACCCTCATAAGCAAATACGACTATGTCGCCTAGCTTTGGAGTGGTTACACGGGCTCCCAGGTGCCCCTGCTTATTAGCGGAGTGCGGGAGCGTGATACCAAATTGTTTATAGGTCCAACGGACCATTCCAGAACAATCCCAACCATATGGGGTTGCTCCTGAAAATACATAGGAGGTTCTTCCTACGCGTGAGATTAGGTACTTCACAACATGCTTCATGTTTTTAGTGTTGGCTCCTGTTTTTAAAGCCTGGTTAAACGAGATGTGTGAAACCTGTGTTTGTGTTTGGTGTGTGCCTGTACTTACAGCAGTTGCTGCAGATGCAGAACAACCAGCGAGAGTTAAAATTACGCTGGCTATGATTACGTACTTTTTCATTTGGCGACCTTACCTTTCATTTCTTTAGTACTGGGGTCGTTTATTGTCGAAGTGACACTTTATTCAGTTGTAGGTAATACCGTAGCACATAACCTGGGGAGGTTGTCAAGTTTACCGAGAAAAACACACCTGTATGCTGGACAATGGAATTGACCCTATTTGTCAAATTAATCGCGCAGTTACCTGCTTAACATCCGCGTCTCTACACCTAAACTCCCTTATAAACCTTTAGTTTAGAAAATTATTATGAAACTTTTTGGCAATGTAATGTTGCGCGTACTTGCAACATTTGTCGCTTCGGCACTGGGCGTAATCGGTGCTGGTACAGTCGCGGGTTCTATGAGCGGTATCCAAATTCCTATCTGGTTTAGCGCTGTAATGGGTGGTGTAATGGCTGTAGCTAAAGTAGTTGAACTGCTTGCTTTGGCTTTCTTAGAAGATGGAAAGCTAACCCTTAATGAAATTAATGCTGCCTTCCAGCAAACCGTGTCTTTAAAAAATGTCGAAAATGAAAAGGAAAAAACTAATGAAAAAAATGCGTAAATTTGCTACCTTATTTGTAGCGGCTACATCGCTATTTCTTATATTTGGTATGTCTAGTCCGGCAATGGCTGACAGCACTACTGACTACAATCAAAAAGTCGCTGATGCTCAAGCTAGGATTCAAGACCTTCAAAATCAACTAAGTCAGGCACAGGCTAACCTAGACAGTTGGACCAACTCATCTAATGACCAGGCCAATCAGATTAACGAAGCTCAGACTGCCGCTACTGAAGCCAAAGACGCTTTAGATATTGCTGCTGCTGACTATGCTGATAAAAGAGCTAATTATGACGCGGCTTACGCTGACGAACAGGCTGCAGAAGCGGCTGTAGGTAGAGCAATAGATGCAGTAAACGCTGCTGCTGATGTTGTAGATTCTACTTACAATAATTATGTAACAGCGCAGCAGAATGCTGACAATGCTCAATCTGCTATGAACCAAGCTCAAAATGACTACAATACAAAGTTAATTAATGCCGGTGGTACAGGTAGCACTCCTGGTTTGAAAGTCGATGTTTATACAGGTGTTGGTCGTTATGGAAACCCTCCACAAAAGTCAGACACTGCTTACACCAAATGTAAGACAGTTACTGTAAACAACATTGACGCTAACTGGGGTGGCGGTGACATTCTTGGTTGTGGGTCTGATTACATCATGCTTCACTACCACGGTTATATCACTTATCCAACCACTACTAAAGTATATTTCCAAGCCCCTGCTGATGATGGTTTTTACATGGTCATCAACGGTCAAGTTGTAATTAATGACTGGTCTCTAAAGGGCTGTGGAGCAAACTCAACTGGTTTGTTCTCATTTACTGGCGGAAAATCTTATGCTATTGACGTGTGGTTCTACGAATGGACTGGTGGCGCTTGTTCTACTCTTAACTACAAGCCTCTAGGTAGTAACTCTTACGCAGTAGCTCCGGCAGCTTTCTTTACACAAGACGCTGTGCCAACTTTGGTAAAAGACCCAGCACTACTTGCAATACTAAACACCAAGACTGCTCTTTATGTTCAAGCAGTAGCTGCTGAAGAACAGGCAAACGTGGTTTACCAAAATGCTTGTGACGATTATGACGGTAAACAGATTACCTATGGGTATTTAGGAAATGAGTTAGCAAATAAACGAACGACAATGGGCGTTTTAGAAAATATTATGGCTGACGCCGAAAATAACTGGCAAACCAGTAGCGACACTAAAGCAGTAGCCGACGCTAACCTTCGTGACCTAAAAGCTCAATACAGTAGCACATTCAATGCTATTGACTCTGCTGCACAGCAAGTAGATAGTTTGGAAACACAAATTGCTCAGGCAAAAATTGACTTGGCAAACATTCCTAAACCAACTGCCGCTGATAAGAGACGACCAAAGAAAGGCACGTCAAAGTACTACGCAGATGGTGCGTATCTTTCTAGACAACAATACGTTCTATATTTAAAATAATACCCCCAAAGGACTTTTCCAACAATAATCCAGTTGCGTCAATTCCACTGTTGGGGGCAGCATTTCAAGGATTGTCCGATGCTTTCAATGCTTTGAATAACATCGGTGCAGATTTGCCGCCTGCTGTCCGTAAGAAGGCCCAAAAGGTCGTTATCTCCGCTATCATTGTTACACAAGTAGCTACTCAAGCCGGTTTAATGGCAGCTCAAAGTGCTGCTAGTGCCGCAGCTAATGCCGCTGGAAGCGCCTCTTCGGGCTCATCTGGCTCTAATCGAAGGAAAGTTAAATGAAGTTCTTAAATGACCTCCTAGGCCAATTATGGACGCTTTTGGGCATGTTTGTGGCCTGGGTAGTCCTAGAAGGGTCCGCTAAAGTCGTTGTTGGCTGGTGTATCATCGGCTCGCTAGCCATCTGGATAGCCACGTATCCACTGCGAAATAGGGATTAATAAGCGACAATAGAAGTGTCCCTCCAACCCTTCGAAAGGAATCCCACTATGGGTAACTGGATTTTCCCAGTAAAGAAGGTCAAACTCGGATCACTATTTGGCGCAGTAGACCAGTGGCACAAAGCTCCTGGTCACCGTGGAACCGATTATAACGGTTTTGCTATTGGCGAGCCTTTGCTTGCTGTAAATGATGGAACAATCGTACTTAACAGACCTTTAGCACAAAGCAAGGTACTCGGCAATGTCGTAGTACTACAAACAGATAACGGCCACTACTTCGGTTACTGCCACATGAATGAACCATCACCACTTAAGGTTGGAACAGTCGTGAAGTCAGGCGACGTAGTCGGTAAAGCAGGTAACACCGGTTCAGCCAGTTTTGGTTGCCACCTTCACTTCACACTAAGCGGAACAGCTGAGGGTGTATTTGGCGGTAAAGTCTACAATGCTCACGAATACATCAAAGGCCAGATTGCAAAACAAAAGGCTGCTAAGCCTGCTGTAAAAGCTGCGCCAGTTGT
>Ga0304729_1000429_pt1 | contig 31510 bp, 79 predicted proteins | sample C_131016_MF_Meta_FD_190475 | JGI IMG/M metagenome (GOLD analysis project Ga0304729, IMG submission 190475) | Freshwater microbial communities from Lake Croche, Canada to study carbon cycling - C_131016_MF_MetaG (v2) (version 2) | ecosystem: Environmental > Aquatic > Freshwater > Lake | place... | reverse complement strand
CCTTCTCACGAATCCTATCTTGAATATTGATTGTTGGTTTAACCTCTTCAGAAGCAATTTCAATAATTACTTCTTCTTTGGTTTCTTTTATTTTTTTGATTTCACTCTCAAACCATATCTGGTCTTTTTCATCCAGTATTGAGCCATTAGATATCATCCGACAAATGAATCCAAAATTGGTTTGAGAATTTTTTAATTGGGAAATAGCAACAGGCTGTTTTAATTTCTTTTTGAAATATTCAACAGCCCATTTTTGGGAATCTTTCAAATCTCTATTTTGAGAATACCAATTGAGCAACCTAAGGAAATTTGCTTTCGTTAGTTGCCCATCAATTCTTGGTTCTGATCCTGCAAAAATTTCACTTGCATTTAAGGAACGAGCCATCTAATCACCTTTCAAGAATAACATATTCCCCGAAATACCTATCAAAAGTCATTACCAAATTTTCATAATCACCACTTTTCATTTCAGCAGTAATTTTTTCGGCATCAAGACTTAATTGCCTAGCAAATTTATTTGCTGTGCGAATCAATACAAACGCATTTCCATCGGGGCCTGTCAAGTCAATAACTACTCTACGACCAATTGCTTTTTTACGAATTGTCATTTTTTGTTCCATTATATAGTTCATTTTCTTTATGAATTTATCCGCAGATTTATCATAAACCGAATTTTTTGCCACAAGATTGGCAATTTTTACCTTACGCATCATTTTACCTCAAAAGGTTTATCCCATTTACCGATATTTACACTAACATAATATGCCGTATTGAAATAATCCGTCATAGCGTCCGATTCGTCATAGTAATCAGCAGTATACATTGATTTTACAATTTTGTCAATTATTTCCAAAGCTTTGCCTGAAAAATGATCCTTGTAGTGATACGGGTTTACCTGTTCATAACGGCTATCGTTAGGTTGAAAACCTTTAGCAACTTGGTAATAATCTTTACCGCAAGTTTCATTGCTATTGGCAATTAAGTCAATTGGTGCCGATTTAATCGTGCAACAAATTGAGGAATTATTATGTACCGACAAACTGAATTTTACACCAGTGCCTTTAAGTGCTTTGTCCAAATTTGTTTTAATAACTGATTTTTTTTGCTGATTCATATAAGCCATAATATATCTCCAAGAATTAATTACATTGACCAAAAAGATTCTGAGCGAGGTGAGCAATAATACGGAGTATCATAGCGTTCCTGAAATTCTTTTTTGGTCATTAAATTTCTAGTGGTCACATAGGTTGCAAACACTTCAACGATAAAACCAAGCTTTCGTTTATTATCAGCAACTGATTTTATATAAGCATCGGTACTTGGTGCAAAATCTTGTTTAGCAACTAAACGGCGACCTTCTTTAGTACGGCGGTCAGTTTTATAAATTTCAAGCGTATATTCTTTTAATGTAGACATTTTTTTCCTTTATCAACTCAATAGAATCCATTATACACAAATTGGCAAAATTGTCAAGTCAGAAGAAAGTATTACTTTTTTCTGGTCAACTACTTTTATCAACAACATGGAAAGAGTATAACAGAACCAAGGCAAATGTCAAGCCCTCTGTTGCAAAAATACAACACTTGCCCATTCGGGATAAATAGGGTTATGGGTACATCCGAATGTTCAGGCATTCTTGAAATTTTGTTATCAATTCAAAATAAAAAAATAGATGGATCCAATCACCCTCTTTATGATGGCCAACTCCGCAGTAGCTGCGGTGAAGAAGGGCTGTCAACTCTACAAAGACATTAAAGGAGCTGCTGGTGATGTTAAGGCTGTATTAAAAGACCTTGACCAGCAGTTTCATTCAGCGCATCCGCCAGAAAAGCCTGCGAGTGCTGAAGCTCGCAAACAATTTGTAGAGGAAAAGAATCGTATCATTGATTTGAATAAGCGTGATGGTGAAACAACTGGAATTTATACTGAATTAGGTGAACATCTCGGTGCATACTATGACAACTATTACAAATGCATGGCTATATTTGAAGAAGAAGAAAAACGTGCTAAAACGGAAGTTTATGAAGGTGATTCTAGTTTAGGTAAAAGAGCGTTACAGAGGGTTCTAATGAAAAAACAATTAGAACAAATGGGTACAGAATTACGAGAGATAATGGTATATCAGAGTCCACCTGAATTGGGTGCTTTACATAGTGAAGTAGAAGACATGATGGAAATTATGGGGAAACAACAAAAAGTCCTCATGGTTAAACAAATTCAAAAAGATTATGCGGACAAACAAAGAAAAAAAAGAAGAATACAAAAATTAAAAATAGAGGTTGCTCTAGGGTTTGTAGCTATGATGTTAGCATCAACTTTTGGATTAATGATTGCTTATGTTGTGGAAGATAGAATCAAAAAATATCCAGAACTTGGTACAGAATGGCGACCAAAAACAGAAGCTCAACGCCAACGAGAAGCAATACCACAAAAATATACAGGAAGATAAATGCTAAGTTTATTCAAAGACACTTTTGAATGGTTATTAGACAAAGGAATAGTAACTGCTTTGTTGATAGTGAATTTAGTTTATGTTTTGATATTTGTTGTTGTGATGTATGTACTAAATTGGTACCATAAAAACCATTAATATGAAAAATATTATTGTGTTAGTTTTATGGTTTTATACCATTTTAGCCATAGCTTTGCCTCCGCATGGAGGAGAAAAACATCACTATGATAAATCAGCTGTGGCAAAAGAATTACCAGCTAGAGAACAAGAAGTTAAACTAAACTATGGAACAGCTGAGTGTGTCAGAACGGCTTGGATCGGTGATATCAATAATAGAAAATTAATTTGTGTTGAATATCGTCACAAAAAATAATCTATATTACATTATTGGCCCGTTACCATTGTGAAAGCCTACATCACCACCTTCTGCTTTGATTCGCTTGATAACATCTTCAAATAGAATTGGTCTAAAATCAGTTTGCTCAACACAAACACAATGATATCTTGGATCAATTTCTGGTGTAGCTTTGGCGTGTTTTTGTATCATCACACGATTTGCGTGGAGATGGCCATGAATGTTTGTACCAAAACGACCAAGACTTTCTGTATGAATTGGAATATGAGACATAATCATTCCGTTCATTACATGATATGCACGAAGCTCACGGAAGTGTTGTCTGTATTCATCATCACGGAAGATATCGTGATTACCACGAATCAATACTTTATCACCATTTAAACGGTATAGAGTCTTCAATGCTTTGCGGTTAATCACTACATCACCAAGATGATATACTTTATCGTTAGGCCGAACTGTTTCGTTCCAACGCTTAATCATTTCTTCATCCATTTCGTCAGCATTATCCCATGGACGTAACTTTGTCACTCCATCATTTCTTGTGAATTTGCAAACACCGGTATGACCGAAATGTGTATCACTAACTAAAAATATCGCTGGCATATTAAACTCTCAATTATCTAAATATTTATATGTCATCAATTAACAAAACAGGCGTAACCAATTTATTGGTAATTGCACAACAACTTCCATATATTGAATATACATTTTGCACTACAAATAGAAAATTTACTCCGTCTTTTATAGAAATAGAAAAACCTTTTGTAATAGATGAAATGTTAACTGTGGGCAGAAGTAAGGGGATTGAACCCTTGATATCGGAATCACAATCCGAGGTTTTACCACTAAACTAACTTCTGCATTTGGCTCCCCGAGATGGGCTTGAACCACCGACCTGCGGATTAACAGTCCGTCGCTCTACCAACTGAGCTATCAGGGAATATTTGGCACGGGAACCAGGACTTGAACCTAGAATAACAGAGTCAAAGTCTGCGGTGTTACCATTACACTATTCCCGAATAATTTGGCGGTCTCAAGGAGAATTGAACTCCTGCCTAAGGCGTGACAAGCCTTTATACTAACCACTATACTATAAGACCATTTGTTTTGCTGACGCACTATTTGCTACGCTCAACGGAATTGGTGGCCACACTACCGTTTATGTACGCAGTTACTCAGGGTTGACGTTTCCCCCATGGCTTACGTCAGCAAAACAAATGATACCATATTAAAATACATTAGGGTGTGATTGTCGTTCCAGAACTTCATCTGGCTTCTCACGGCTTCGTCTGCCGATAAGACAATCTCCACATTACAGACCAATTTGGTTTCTAGCGCCATCGGAAGGCTTCATGTAAACTTAGCGAGATGATGCGGCCATCAAGTGCTCCTAAGTTACCTACTAGAATTGGTAACCCAATGTATTTTAATATGGTACTCGGTACCGGATTTGAACCGGTGTGAATGCCGTGAAAGGGCACTATCCTAGGCCGCTAGATGAACCGAGCATTTAAAATTTAAAGAACAATGATTGATTTCTCAATCTATGGAAGTATTATAACACAACCAACAAATTTGTCAACATATTTTTTCAATCTGTTGTTTCGGCACAAATGGAATGGGTGACAGGATTTGAACCTGCATGATACGGATTTGCAATCCGTTGCCTAACCATTCAGCTACACACCCATATAAATCAAAATTAGTCTGGAACTCTCATTTGTTTGCTTTCAGCAATTTCACCGTTTGAATGAATATACGCAACAAATCCATCTTTATCTTTCATAGCAGTTCCTTCCCAAAAGAAGTCTTTTTTACGAAATAGATTAATATGTTCTTCAGTATATTCTTGGCAATCAATCTTTAATTGTCCCATAAATTCTTGCCAATTGTCATCAGCGACTGAAGCAATTTTTAATGCTTCATCTTCACTTTCCGCTTCTACAACATGTATATGGCGGAAACTTTGCATTGTTTCAACGATATATTTCATTTTTAATCTTCCAATTTTTCAAACGCTGGATCACAATCAATAATCATCTCTGTATCACCTTGTGTCCAACCATCTTCTTCTAAATCAAGCCAAGAATTTTCATCCAACCACTCAATCATTGCTTCTTCCTCTTCTTCGGTAAATCCAGTAAACTCATGTTCTTCCCAGCAACCATCGGTACACTCAACCATTTCAACATCATAACCACAAGAATATAAATCGTCACCAGCTTCAATTTCTGGCGGATTATCATCTTCTGTTTCACAAGTAAACTGTCCCCAGCGCCAACCAGTTTCAATTACAATCGTTTTACCATCTTTATGATAGTAACACCTCTCTTTTAGAGATTTTTTCCATGTCGGTTCAATTTGCCAAAGTGCCATTTTATTCTCCTAGCGAAAAATTAATAGTTTTTACAGAGTCCCAGCGAAAACTACGCCAACCTTCTGCTTCTGTATCCCACACAGCTAACGCTTCATCTGATTTTTTGCGTGTCGTAGCAGATTTTTCTGCTTTAGGAATTAATTCTTCATTTAAAGTAGCTTGCATTGCACGCTCTGTGCCGTCTTTTTTCGTAAAAACAACACCAACAACATGGTGACGCAATAATTCTCTTAACCATTCACGGCCAGTTTCATCATCAAGCGCATGTTTTGTAGGTTCGTCACTCACACTTAGTGCTTCAAATTCTTTTTTCAATTCTTCTAGTCCTTCAAGTAAATCAGTATCGGATTCTTCTTCAGTTTCCACATCTTCTTCCCAATCTTCCATTTGCTCACGGATATTATATTCTTCAAGCAATTCTTCTGGCACATTATCAAGTGCTTCAAGATTTTCAATAGTATAGCAATCATCATAACCACCAACATTTGAACCAACAAATGACATGCCTGGCTCATAGTAAGTAGCAGTAATATACCACTCAGTATTTGCTGCTAAGAATTCATAGAGTGCTGTTGGCGGTGACCATGCTGTATCAAAATTAATTGTGATGGAATTATCATTTACTTTTGTCCATGAATAAATTGAAGCTTCCCATTTGGTTCCCCAATTAGAAACATTCCACTCATACCAAGATTCACCTTCATCAAATTCTGGTGGTCGTGGCACAAAATACCCAAATAAACCTGTTTCAATATTATCAGTTTTATCTTTTTCGTCTAGGTATTTTAGGTGTGCTTCTAGTTTTGCAACTTCTGCAACATCATCATTATGAAACTCAACATTATTAGAACACCAATTAGGCATATATGATTTCCTTCACTTTAAGTAATTTAATTTCTTCATTATAACACTACCTAACACATCTGTGAGGTAATTTTCAATCCATTTGCCTGAATTCTTCGTTTTTCGCAAAACACAACCGTAAATTTCTGTGCCAATCAAGTTTTCAACATATTTTGTCGGATCACCCAAGATTGCTTCAAACAAATCATCAAATACCGGCGTTCCATCTTCACCTTCTTTGAACATAACGACATGGTACTTGTCACCAACTTCATTTCCTTCAATCGGTTCACCGTGACTGTCACCTTTAACTTTAAAATATGTAAAATTCAAAGAATCCACATCATCTTCATACGGTAAAAAGTAAAAACCGTCATATTTTAAATCTTCCATTGATTTCCTTGTGTTTTAGAAGCGACTCATCATAGCTATTAGCATAAAAATTACTGCGCCGAGCAAATCTCCGAATAAAAATGAGTAAAAACTCATAAAAATTAAAATTCCAAAGATAATCCGAGAAATTTGTGACTGATTTAGAATCACAAATTCACGAAATTTATCTAAAAAGTCATATTTTTCACTCATGTCATGTTTCCAATGCCATTATTTACGATTTCAACAATCAAAATTATCACCATAGCAAAATTCATATCAACTCCAAGTCCTATGACGTTCAGCTACATGTTCCATACCATCATATTCTTCAATGTACCAGTTCACATCATCTGGAACTTCAACAATTTTTAATTCCGAAAACTGGCCGTCAAGATTTACACCTTCTTCAACCATTGCGATAAGGTGCTCATTATCTCTAGGAATTTGCCAGTATCCAAAATTAGGGTCGGTTATACCAGCACGCTTTTTATAATCTTCTAATGCAGCCTCAGATAAACCAAAACCACCATAACAAGTATTAATTACAACTTTCATTTTTTATCTTTCGTTACAATAAAGAAAAGAACCGACTTCACGGCATATTGGGTTTCTCATTGATTTCATCACTTCTATTTTTTTCTTGGTCATATCATCTAGCGGCTGATTCTGAGCACAGCCAGTAAATATAACCAAAAAAATTATAAAAATTTTATTCATAATCTAAAGAAGAACCAACATCAAACTGATAACCAAACATCTTGGTTAATTCAGAACTAGTGTCATATTTTAATGACATTTCAAGCTCACGATATTCCTGCTCAGCATTCTCTCTGGTAATATCATAGCCTTGCATGTTATAATTATCACGGATAATTCTTTTAACCACCGTTGATTGTAATTTTCTTTTATCCATTAGAACACCAATTCCATCTCTGTCTGCTTAAACATTTCTGCATCCTGAATAGCAAAGGTAAGATAATCACAAAGGCTTTCACCAACTGAGCCAGAAAGAATAAAGGCTAACTTCTGTAATTCTTCATTGCTCATTTGTGTGATATTATAAGCTACAGAGGTGACAACAAAATCATTTATTTTACTCATTATGCAACCTCACGATTCTTTTCCATCATTTCTGAAAGGATGTATTTAGCGACATTCAATTGTTTGCGGATATCATCTTTGGTAAAATAATTACGCTCAAGCATTTCCTGACAATCAGATAAAATACCCATCACAACCATTTCATTACCAGAAAATTTAGCAGTTAAAGAATTCATATATTCTTCACGGATATCTGCTTCAGATATTCCGTAGCATTTTTTCTCAAAGTCGGTCATCATAGGCATTTTAGTTTCCACACATTTTCCAGTATCCAACAAGCACTCTTCAATTGACATTTTGTAACCCTTTTTCATTTCAATAATGAAAGTATAACATAACCACGATAATTGTCAATAGCCCTGTTGTATTTTTGCAACAGTAATACTTTTGTATTAATCTGTGATGTGGACAATAAATGCCAAGAACATCAAAAAGATAATAATATATTCTATAACACCTTTTATTTTTTTCTCACGCTTTAGAATTTCACTTTCAATCATAGTCCACCTTCAAACAAATATAAACTTTGGTGTTGCTTGGTTTCTTCTGTATTCTGTTTTTCTCTGTGTTACAGGCTTGCATTGTTCTAAAATGATCCAAAGGAACATAGTTCAATTCAAGTGCTTCGGTATTTGGATTCTTCACAACCATCACAGCAACTAAAACAAATTCCAGTGGTGATATCATAGTAAAACTGCCATTAATGATGCAAAGTTGTATGCCGAGAAAAACACAAAGAACCAACCAGCATGATTGGCACCTTGATTAAATGCTTCGGTTGAAGCTCGCCAGAATAGTATTGTAAAGAAGGTATTTAATGCTAAAAACAAATCAGTCATTTAATTCTTTCAATCAATTCTTTAGCTTCGGTACAATCTACCCGTTCACTAAATTCTTCTATAACGGACATTTTTATCAGCTCTAGAATACCTTCACAATCAATCCTATCCTTCTTAGATAGAGAAGCGATAAAGATTTCCACCTGGTCCCATTCTTCAATACTCCAAATAATATCAGCGAGAATCTTTTGCCTAGGTGTTAGACCAACAATTTCAATCATTTTTTTCCTTCAAAGGATTTCCTAGGTTCCGAGGACTTTTTATACCCATTCGTCAACCTCTTTAAAGTCAAAGTATTCACAAATTTCCAACATAACCGCATTAACCAATACGCTCTTAATCTCTTCATCCGATGGGTTATCGTTATACTTATGAGAGCGACTTATTCCCATTGTGATGCCACGCTCTACACAATCCATCAATACGGTATATTCTTTTACTTTCATATATCATTTCCAAAATAAGTGCTACGATTCCGTAGATTTTCATTTACATCAGGTTCAATTCCAAAATGTTGTTTAATCTGGTGTCCAGGATCAGCCCATCCACCATCAGCAACTTTAGCACATTCCTGCACAATCAACTCAGCGAATTTTTCTGCGTGTTCTACACCCATCCATTTGCCACTAGAGTCTGTGCCAGCTTGTTTCATCAATTGTTCAATTACTCTATTCATACTTTTTCATCCACATTGGCGCCTTTGATTTCAGTTTCAACCTCACTTTGGCGGTCTTTGATGTATTTAATCTGCTGTTGCTTAATCACTTCTTGTTGGACAAGCTTCTGTAATTCTATTCTATGGTTTAGTGCAGCCAGTGCTATAGGGTTAATTTTCATTTTTTATATACTCTCTTAATATAGTCTCTATTAACTGGTTCAAGGTTATATCCCGCTCATGTGCCATAAGCATCAATTCATAGAGAAGGTCTTGCTCAAGATCCAATACAACATCCACTTTACCATCTGATACTGATAAGGTATGTTCAATATCTATCATACATCTTCCAGTTCAGACAATGCATCCGAGATACAACCATCAGCCACACTCATTAGAGATTCAATCTCCGAATTAGTGGACAATGGTAATACCTGTAGACCATTCGTCATAGGCGTTGAAGCCCAATGGTATACATCCGAAAGCAACTCTTGTGCTTGTTCCAATTTTTGTTTCAATTCTGAATTTGTCATATATTCTTATCCTTGAGTTTGGCTTTAGTTAATTCAACCGCTTGTTCGTAACAAGTGCTGATTTTTTGAATTTCAACGCTTTCCTCATCTGTCAGGTCTACCCATGTGCGTTGTTGTGGTATTTGAAAAAAGAATCCAGTTGGCTTTGTTTCATTTTGAATACCAGCAGTCCCATTTCCTGCATATTGGGTGTCGGTGGAAACCTGCGTCAACAGTTCAGAGGCGTGTACAGGCACATTCTCTTTATATCCACCGACAAACTTTTCGGCACACCTTACGCAGTACAGCGCATGGCCCCCTCCAATCCCACATTCAGAACAACCAATTTCTATTTCTTCTTCATTCGTCAGCCCAACCCATGTGTGTTGTTGTTTCTCTGCTACCAGTTTGGCAAAGGCTTCAAGTTCTTGCGATGTAAAGTAAAACACTTGGTGTTTCTCAAAACATCCAGCCTGTCTAGCCATCTCAATGATTTCATTCTGTGTCATTCTTCTCTCGCTTTCATCATTGCGTCTGCCATTGTAAAAGATAGATACGAAACATAACTATCTAATTTTGGATATTCATCAGATAAACCATTTGACAATTCTTTGGCAGGTATTGTTAGTAAACCTTGCATAGCCTTTGCCGCAAAGTAATCACGCAAGGTCATGCCTTTATCTTTTATTTGTGACCAATCACCGCTTACTGGAAATGCTGGTATATCTTTCATATCAAATAACCTATAATAAACGCTAATGCAAAACCCACTATACAAAAGTATAGGGTACCAATAGAGAACAAAAAAGCATCATCAAAAAAATCATTTAGTTTCATTCCGCATAAACCAGACTTCTGGCCTCCAATTTAGTCACAGGGCATTCAAAGTGCATAATGTCACGACCTTGTATGTCCTCTTCCACATTTAAAAATTTGATGCTATTCATATCATGCTCTTCGGAACACTCAGTACAAATCACGATAAAATTTCTATTCATATAATACATCCTAACATAAACACAAGTACCTTAGTGGCAAACTAAGGATCCTTTGCCTGAAACACCTCCAGAGAATGACGGGGGGCTGTATATAAAGTAAGGATCCTTTGCCTCAATTACTTCCAGAGGGAGACGGGGGTCTCTCGGATAATTAATTAAGGGATCCTCATGTGGTTCCCAGAGTCTCCTTTCTAAGGATCCTTACCACTTAATATAACTGCTCTCCAGTCTTGACGGGGGGCTGCTAATCACTCACTCAGTTTAAACACTCTCAGAATTTCAGGGCATGCTTCACGAGGCACACCTTCCATCACCATCAGTTCAATTATGGATTCATCCGACAAACCTGTCTCCAGTGATTCAACCAACAAAATATTTAACTCACTCATCCTGCTCATGTTTTTCCTCTCAAAAGGTGTTCAAACTTGGTTCAAATTCGGCAATATACTGGCGCTCCCTTTGGTGTGCAGGTTTGCGACCTCTCACCACCTCAAGCACCTCATAGCGCCACTCTGCATCAGCATTGGCTCTCAGAGCATTACAGAATGACCATTGCTTGTCTTCCTTCATGGCACGGGACACATGCTTCTGCCATCTGACCTTAACTGAGCGCAAGAAGGCTTGTCCCTGTGCTACTGTTAGACCAATGTAATTATCACCAGTGTCCACACAGGTCACTTGGTATATCACATGGTTACGGTCAGAGCGCTTTTTTCTCATATTAATTAGGCAGTAACTCGCTGATTTTCTCTTGCAAATCCATAATGAAGTCTTGAGCATCCTCTTCATTCATTTCAGCTATTTGCGCTTCTACTAGCGCTACTATTTCATTTAAACTCATATGTAAAAATCCTCTGTAAATCGGCAAGCATCGTATACCATCTCACGCACAGCTGTATCCATTGCTTCACCATAGCGCTCAGGTTCACTCTTGGCGAGGTCTTTCAAACTCTGATAAACAACCGTCCAAGGATTGTTATTTGCTCTATGATAGTCTACAATGAAAGCAACAGCGTTGTTACCTTCATCGGTGAACATTCCAAAGTAGCGTGGTTCAATAGGCAATGCCATTGTAACTGTGGTTTCATTTTGCGATACTATCATATTATCTCCAGAAAAACAAATCAAGCACTAATACCACCATAGCGATACTATACACGGCAATTATCACGGTTTTTTCTAATGTCATTTTGTTTCCTTAAGCTAAATCAATAACCACTTCACCGTCATCATCCATGAAAACGGTTGGTTTACAATAACCATAATCGCTGTCGTTCACAATCACGGGAGCATCAGCTGGCATTTTGTTCAATAGGGCGATTAAATCTTTTACTGTCATTTTGTTGCTTTCTCAATCTATGGATGGAGTATATCAGAACCAAGGCAATTGTCAATGGTAGATAAAAGTCTTACTTTATTCCACTCAACTAATGTAAGCACTCTAGCACTTACATTAGTTGCCAGTATTCTTTCAACTGGCACCATCAGGGATACGATCCCCTCGGTTAAGCAATTTTCTTAACTGTAACCTTAGAAGGTTTGCGGTTCGCTTTTAGTGCTTTGATACCAACGGGGCCGGTTTTCAAAGCAAGCAATTTTGCTTCTAGTTTGACAATGCGAGCAGCTTTTTTCTCTGCACGGTCAATTGCTTTCAACTCTTTAGCAGCAGCTTTCTCTGCACGGATTTGAATACGAGCATCTTTACGAGCACGGCGGAGGTCAGCAACTTCTTTACGAATAGCGACAACTACTGCTTTAGCTGCAGCGAGGTCTTCTTTTTTAGAAGTGATGGCGAGAGAGGTGAGACCTGTGGGTTTTGACATTTTATTTCCTTTAAAAATTTGTCTGTTTTTCAATCTATGGATGGAGTATATCACAATGGGCAGATTTGTCAAGCACTATTTTAATACTTGACTAATTTGGTCAGTTATACTTTCATGGATGTAACTAATTCGTATACAGCGTCACGAATAGCATTAATTGAATCTCTCATGCAAACAAAAGAATCAATCACTTCTGGATTTGTAGAACTTTCGTTTTCGGAAAGAGCATCATAGGGTGGGGTTTCAATATTATCAAAACTGTATTTGATATTTTGGTACAATTGAATACTTTCGTTTTCAAGGTTATCTAGCATATTGTTACTAATGTATTCAGATTCTTCAATCATTAATATTAAAGTTTGCACATTTTCAGCACTAATACGAATTTCTAACAATTCTTCAGCAAACGATTCTAAATCTATTACTTCTGTAACATTTTCAGTTTCAGATATAATACTTTCGCACTCATTAACGATTGTTTCAACTATAGTATTCATTTGTTCAATATTCATTTTGTTGCTTTCTCAATATGTAGCCAGTATATCATAACTGGCAATAATGTCAAGCGTAGAGAATAGTATTACAACCAATCCGGTCAAGTATCAAACTCACAGGCTGTAGTGCTTTCGTATTCAACAAAAGACACCTCATTAGCATCTAGTAATACGGTGGTTCGCTCTTCGCCAAACATAGTAATAGGAAAGTACAAATCCACATTGTGTTGTACTTTACCGCCAAATTTAACCCTAGAATTAGTTACTACTCCCTCTACAGGAGTAGTACCAAGGTAGTAACCCTTAACTGTAAGACCTTCTAAATTCCACATAATGTTACCCTCTCAACTAATAAGAATCCAGTATATCACAACCAATAAAAAAGTCAAGCATCTATGTTGCTTTTACACAACAACGAATGCTTGACAAAACGGCAATTATATGATATACTTTAGGGGTGGTTACGGGGCGGGATATATCTGATACCCATAGGTTTCATTATAGTATAACAATTGATACTCATAGGTTTCATTATAATCTGAGATTATCATCATCATCAAAAGTGGGTATCTCAACAGCCCAATCGTCTGGCTCTAGTATATAATGACCTTCTTTTATTTTCTGATTAATCTCAGCACGCTTAGTATTCTGTCTTGCAACCATATGACCCGTTGCAATACCTTCTGGCGTTTGAAAATACTCATTTACTGTATTAGTTATTTTCTCTCTGGTCTCTTCGGATTGCTCTCTGCCCGTATTATTAACTGTTGAAGCACAAGACTGAGAACAGTAATTACCTTTCTTCCTGTGTTCGGTATCGCAATTGGGACATCGTTTTAATCTATACACGCCTGGCATATATTATCATCGGTTCAGGTTACTACCACTTTTTTGCACTTTATTGCACTTATATACATCTGGTGCCTTTATAATTTCTCTTATTCTGTTTCTATCAATATTATATTTTCTCTGTAATGCTGACTTGGTTGCACCATTATTATGCTCTCTTATGATAGTCTCTATTAATTCTAAACTATACTTTACTTTAATAACACCGGTTAATCGGTCTTTTATCGCTTGGCAAAACTCTTTAGACCTTTTCTTATCCTTATTTGATAATATTCTTTTTTCTATTGTAGACTGTGATTGTTTTTTACCAGTTAAACTTTTACTAATTTTCGCCTTCACCTCATCACTAGGTGATACTCCTTTATTAATTGGCCCGCCATATCTCTCCAACATGGTGACTTTTCTTTTCTCTATTGCATCCTTTGATTGTTTACGCCCTATTAAGGATATTCTAATTTTTTCTCTCATTTCAGGCGTAAATCCTTAGAAGACTTACGCATTTTATTTTTAGTTTCTTCTGATAATTTACGACCACTTGCACCCTCACCACCATCTGTTAGGTTTCTTAGTATTCCTGTGTTATTATCTTTTCTGCCATAAAATAGGATAAAATCTCTCTCATTAGAAAACGCTTGTTCCTCTGTAAGGTTCTGTAATATTATCTTAATTTTATCTCTATTATTTGGTGGTAATATTTCTCTATCTCCTTTTCTATACGCTCTTTTACCCTTGCCCTTACCAATATAATACGGTGTGCCGTTTTCTCTCAGGTATGCATAAACATAATAGTCTTCGGTCATACTCTCTCCGTTATTAATATCTTTTTTCTGTTCTCACCTGTGGGTTTCATATACTTTTCTTTTATATCCTCTTTACTATCCCACTTCATTGATACTGATTTTCTATTGGGCGGTAGACCAGCAGTTTCGCCTATATTCTTCCAGTTATCAGCAAGGTATACTGACCCATTATGATTTGCACCTATTGTAGTGACTATGGCTAATAATTCATCGCCATATCTATTGTTCCAGTCTGTTTTGGCACGGTTTCTGATTGTCTTTAATATCTGACTACCAATGTTTGGTATTCTTTCACTCATACAAAATCTCTTATTATCGGCAACCTTATTGAATATCATATCATATTGCTTCTGATTAAGGTTGAAATGATTTAATATTGCTTTGGGTGTGGGTTTGAAGCCTGACCCTATCCAGAATGTGCCAATAATACGGTCTTCATAGTGAATTAGGTACTTCAAGCATCTACCTACAGTTCTGGCTGATTTGACATAACTATGATGGTTTATCACAATATTATCAGCAATTTTCTTGTCTTGCGGAGTATTGGCAATTTCAATTCTTAACATCTAACTCTTTTATATACTTATAGAGTTTAACATAATACTCAAACTCTTTGGGACAATGCTCTGGATTTGGCAGTCTGTCACCATACATCTCCAAAAATTCTTTTATCTGTTCTTCAACTGTCATTTCAATAATAATTGTCTAATCATATTGGCTGCACCGCCACTGGTTGTTTGAGTATCAGTACCACTCTCGCATATAGCGATACATTCATCAATAATAAGAGAGGCAAATTTCTCTACATCAAATGTCCTATCAACCATGAATTTATGCGGGTTATATACTTGTTCCCATGCATTACATTCTATTGCTAATTGTTTCAATTTTTCATTCATTTGGTTCTCTTATAATAATAGGTACAGGTGGTTTTCTTAACGCCTCTTCTATTGCCTCTGTAAGGGACTTAGAGGGTTTTCTTTTCTGTGGGTTTCGGTGTGTTTCTGCCAACATCCAATCAGGTAATGGCTCAATATCGTCCGGTTCACCCCAAAAGTTTTTGTTGTTCATTTTTTCTTTTCCTTCCTTCTACTATCATCTTTGCATACCATTCTGCCTGTGATATGGTACTCTTATTCAATCTAATAACCTCATTATCAATCAGCAAAACATAATCCCACAATTGGACATTGAAATCTATACTATAACCATCTTTATTGGTCATTAATGCACAATACCTGCACTATCTGGTATTTGCATCTTAGGCGGTATGACTGATAATAACTTGCGAAAGTCATCACCTGACCCAGCATAATCGTTAGTCATTACTAACCTTGCCAACATAATGGCGGTTAAACTTAATGGGTCTATCTCATACTTAATAGCCAAAGCTGCAATATAATTATCAACTTCGTATGCTATTTCTTCTAGTTTATCACTCATAATGGTTCTTTAGGTTGACAAAATTTGATGGTTGTTTATTCTCTAGCTCTTCAATTCTAGCCTTTGCATCGGCTAATTTTTGCTCAAGTGTTTTAATCAATTCAACCATTGATAGTATCGCTTCGGTTTCTTGTTGTTGCATAGTTTTCATTTTACAGTTTCTTTTAGTTGACGCATTTGATCCTCAGATAAAGGACCATCATCTTGTTCATAATAAGGCTCTTTCTGTTTCACTCTTCGCTCTTGTATGGTCTCTTCTTTCCATATCTTACGGGGTGATGCACACATAATACAGTTCGGTTGACCACAATCCATTGCATGATGCTTTGCAAATTTATGCGGTTCTTTTACCTCTATGCCATGTGTCTTTGCAATCTTTGTTTGTTTTATAATTGCAGTATTTTCTTTATGTATTCGCTTTGAATGTTTTACCTTAGAATTCTCATCGCTCATATGCACTCCCTAGTTAAGTAATTCTGTCAGCATCTGTTTATCACCAATTGCACCTCTCAAAAATGAATTGAATGCTAAACTAGTTCTAATGTTATTACCAGCCTTCTGTTCAACCATATGTATTAATGATGAAGGGAATATGACAATATCGCCTGGTTTTACAGTAAAGTACCAACTCTCGGCATTATAAAGATTCCATTCTTTTGGAAATAATTTGATTTGTCTATACATGCCATCATTAAAGAATGTAATCTTATCTTTTTCAGGATCAGCATTAACGTACAACACACCAGATAGGAAACTGTTAGGATGTGCGTGTTTGTGATGGTGTTGGTTCTCGGCTGTATAGTTCAACCATGATTGTGTGATATATGGTTTTACATCATCTTTTGGTTTTATGATGTTATCCAGATACATTTGTAATGCGGAAGTAATTTCTTGTTTGATGGTGGTCATTGGATCATGCCTCATCAAATAATTATCCAGGCTCGTAATATTACCTTCATTCTTGTAGGTGGTCTTACTCTGCTCATCAAAGAATTCTAACTCTTCTTTAGTGAATTCTCTCTCAATATTGGTAAATATTAATGGTGTTGGAAATATTCCATGTATTACTGGATTTAACATACTCTCACTTTCATTTAGTTTTGTAATTATAACATAATATAACTCATTATGTGGCAATAATAAAAAACCCACCAATAGGTGGGTTATTTAAGGTCTGATTGTTTCATCAGCATCTTTTTCAATTATGAAATTGATAAAATTAACTGCCTCGTCTTCATCGGTAAAGTACCGAACAATTGTTTGCCCAGTAAAGGTTGAAGTAAATACTAGAAGTATGTTTACTTCCCTATGTATAGACAGTTTAATAAACCAACCGTTACGCTCACAGATATTCCAAGAGCGTAGGCTGTTTATTATACTCCACTGCACCCAATGTGCTTTTGACAGTTTATTTTGCATTTCCTAAAGTTGTTGGTTATACTATCCATCATGGTATGTAGTATATCCAACACTTTTAGAATGCTTTAACGACCTTTTATGCCCGGTTCCGACTTGTATTTCTTGATAGCTGCAATAGCTTCTAGAATACTTTGTAAGAATTTCTTCATATCATACCTCTCCGTTGTAAGGTTCGTACTCTGTTTTCATAGTCCACAAAATCAACCGATTGATTTAGATAATGACTTATCTCATCTTGGTATGATATTGTAAAGGTTTTTTTAACCCATTTCCAAAAATTGGTCAAACTAGGAGTTTCTACTCCGCTGAGAGCGTCTAACTCATTTGACATATTAGGCCTTTGCTGACTTAGCAAACTTCTCAAATGTAGCCAATGATTGCTCTGCTAATGCTTGGTTGGTTTTAACGATTTGCTTAACGAATTCTGTTTGTGTATCAACAAAAGCGTTAAGTGGTTTTTGGATTTCTTTGTCGGTTACGAATGTATTAACAAAGTATTTTTTTGCACCTTGAACGGTGTCAATGAATGAATCTACTGCAAACATATTATCTCCTTAGACGAATAAAGTGAGCCTCATTATTGAGCGCTCACAATTATATATGCTCTATCTAAGTGTTTCTACTAGTATGCCATGTCTAAAGATTCATATCCTCATAATGCATCTTGGCAAGAATGTAATCCTTCACTAATGATGAGCGCACAATGTCATCAGCCGTAAACTCAATGCGGGTAAATGCCTGCATCCCATCGGCAATGTCAAAGAATTTTAATATGCCTGACATATCGTTTCTCTTCTTGTTCAGGTCGGTTTGTCTGTAGTCACCGCACCACAGAATCTTTGAGCGATAACCAACCCGTGTCATTACGGTATCAATCTCTTCAAAGGTCATGTTTTGCATCTCATCCACAATGATAATGGCATCATCAAATGACATACCACGAATGAATGAAGTAGATATAAACTCCACATGGTGTTGTTCTTCTAATCTATCCCATGCATCACGGCGACCAAATAATGTCTCACAGATTTGGCGATAGGGTTGTTGATATATGTCCATCTTTTCGTTTACATCGCCTGGCAGGTGGCCAATCTCACGGGATTGTACGGCAGAACGAACAACAATGATTTTGTTGAATGGATTTGATTTATCAAGGACTTCTTGTATTGCCTTGTATAATGCACAGAATGTTTTGCCTGTACCTGCAACACCATGTAATGCTACAAAATAATCACCTCGTTTGTATGCATCAAAGAATAGTTTTTGATTCTCTGTTAATGGTTCAAAATGTTTAAGGTCATCAATTCTTATCTTCAATTGATTGGTTGTCTTGGCTACTGTTATTGTTTCGTTGTTTGCTGTTTGTTTGCGAGCCATTGATTTTTCCTATTACATGAGATTTATGGATTTTACAGGTCACCCATGAGTTATAATAAGAGTCACTTAAAAGAGCTTGTCTACTGAATATCTCAAAAGTCTCCCAATAACTACATTCTGACCTAGATTTGCATAGATGTAGAATTTCCCTTGTGTATTGATCCTCTCCATTCTGTTTCACCTCTGTTTGTAGTTCTGTATTAGAACCCCAATAAGATTCCCAATCAGAGGTCTTGCGAATCTTTTTCTTTTTGCCTTTTATTTGCCGAGTACCAGCCTTGGTAAAAAACTTCTTACCAATATACTTTCTGCCGGTTTGGTGATGCGTAATAAGATAGACGAAACCAAAGTATCCTTCGGCATCGTCAAGTTTGAATTCTTCTGGTGTATTATAATAAAACCACATTAATAATCATCATCCTGTTCCACTTCTTCTTCATTTATATATGCTGAACAGAAGGGACAGAACTTAGGATCATCTTCACAATCCTCTAAAATAAATTCAAGTGTGTATTTTGATTCACAATCAGGACATTGATGTTTTATAATCATTATTCTGCTTTACCACACTTAGCACGCTTAGCGTTTGTTAATGCACCAAAATCAACTGGCCATTCTTGGCCTGGTTTTAATTCAACTGCACCAGCTGGAAATTTATACTCAACACCTGCTTGTTTTTGAATATCAGCAATACTCATGCGAAATTTAATTAGGTCATTACCTAGATTAGGATATGGTGCATTGTGTGGAAAACCCCAGCCTGCAACTTGTTTGGTTGTATTGTTAATGACAATCTTATAATAACCTTTTGGTACAATTACACCATTACCAATGCTTTTATCACCTTGACCATAAATTGCACCAACATAGATTGTGAATGGTTGATTCAATTGAACTGCCCAACCACGGACAGATGTTTCTAATAGTTTCCAGATGCCACGATTCAATGAACCTGCCTGTGGGTACATATTGGTCATTAGAAATGATTCATATTCTACTTGTTGTGACCAAGACAAATCACCATCTGGTGCGGCATGACCTTTATCGTAACCTGTGGCTGCATAATCATCAGGTCTTGCACCTGTACCACCTAAACTTGCATCAGCAACAAATGCATTAGTGCGTGGAAAACAACCTAATGCGTTCTGTGGCATTAAGGTGTAAGAAACATAGACTGGAATCTTAACTGGTGCGTCATATGCAACAAAGTATGCTTCACGGCAGATAGGTTGTGCTTGTCGTACAGTTTGTGCAAACCCATAAGGGTTGTGTACTGCACATTGTTGTGGAGGTAATGGTGCCCGTTGGTCCCATGCAAATACGGCACTTGTAAATAGTGCCAATAAAACTAATAACTTTTTCATTTTAATCCTTAACAGTTACATTTTAATTTATAATCTTCTATTGCGGCTTTGATAGCATCTTCTGCAAGTATGCTACAATGTATTTTAACCGGTGGTAAGGAAAGTTCTTCAGCAATTGTTGAATTGCTAATTTTTCCCGCTTGGTCAAGTGTTTTTCCTTTGACCCACTCGGTGACAAGGCTTGAACTTGCGATTGCGGATCCACATCCGTATGTTTTGAATTTTGCATCTTTTATTATTCCGTCTTCTACTTTAATTTGAAGTCTCATAACATCTCCACAAGCAGGTGCGCCAACCATACCAGTCCCAATGGAAGTATCACTAGAGTTAAAACTACCCACATTCCTGGGGTTTTCATAGTGGTCTAATACTTTTTCTGAATATGCCATGCGTTTATACTGCGAATGATGAACCGCAACCACATTTATTGGTTGCATTTGGGTTCTCAATAACAAAGTTAGAGCCCATCAATTCTGTTTTAAATTTAATCGTTGAACCTTGTAGGTATTGCATACTCAAGGCATCAACAAACACTTGTATTTTATCATCAATGGGAATTTCAAAGTCATCTTCATTCTTCTCTGATTCCCATGTGAAACCATAAGAAAAACCAGAACACCCACCGCCTTGGACGAATACTCTCATGCCTTTGATGGATGCATCATTATCATCTATATATAGGTCTATAATTTTTTCTCTTGCGGTTTCGTCTAGTGTTATCATTTTAACCTTGCTAGTTTTAATGTTTCAAATATCTTGAACCACATCCAACCTATATCAAATTCATACCAGTTCTTTGAGAGGCGAGCACTCGCTGGTGCCAAATGGTGGTTGTTATGCAACTCTTCACCGCCAATAACAATACCCCAAGGACTAATATTATGACTATTATCTTTAGTTTCACCATTTCTATAACCCACCCAATGACCTAAACCATTGATAACGCCTGCAGCCCAAAATGGGATCCAAATCATTTGAATAACCCATATTAATAGACCTAACCATCCAAATAATAGTGTGTTAATGATTAACATAATCACAACACCGACCCATGTGTATGGAGTATATATCTTATTTTCAACCCAATCATCAGGTGAACCTTTACTAAACTGTTCAACCATATCTTTATCTTTTGATGCTTGGTGATATAGTTGCACACCACCAAATAAAACTCTTAAAATACCATAAACATGTGGTGAATGTGGGTCACCAGGTTTATCACTTCTGTGATGGTGCATACGATGTATTCCAACCCATTCTTTTGTTTTCATTCCAGTTGTTAACCACAACCAAAAACGCATGAAGTGTGATAGAATTGGACTAAAAATGATGGCACGGTGTGCTTGGCCACGATGTAGAAAAAGTGTTACGCATATAATGGTGATATGTGTTACTATTAAAGTGTATATGATTTCTAACATCATGCGGCCTTAGCCCAAACATCTTCACCCCAATCACCAGACAATGCACCTTTGGCATAATCTGTTACACGATTTTCAAAGAAGTTGCCGTGAATTGGTGCGTTAATCATTTCTTCAACCCATGGTAGTGGATTCTTTTTAACTTTAAAGATACCTTTGAGGCCAAGACTAATCAATCTGCGGTCAGCAATGTAACGAATGTATTTCTTAACATCTTCACTTGATAGACCTTCCATTGCACCCATAGAAAATGCAAGGTCAATAAACTTATCTTCCAATTCAACCATTTTCTCTGCAATAGTGTATATGCGACTCTTGAGGTCATCATTCCATATTTCATTGTTCTCCTGTATGTAGGTACGGAACAATTTAATCATTGACTCTGCATGTTGTGTCTCATCAACAATAGACCATGTAACAATTTGACCCATGCCTTTCATTTTGCCTGTGCGTGGGAAATTCAATAACATAATGAATGAGCTAAACAACTGCATACCTTCTGTAAAGGCACTAAACACAGCAATGTGTGTTGCAGTATTTTCTTTAGTTGTATTTTGACCAGAAATATCCATGACATACTGGTGTTTATCTTTCATCGCTTGATATTCCATGAACTGATTGTATGTTGTATCGGGCAAACCAAGGGTTTCAATCAAATGTGAATATGCCGCAATATGCAATGCTTCACGAGCTGCAAAACCTAACAACATCATACGAACCTCTGGTTGAGGAAAATATGGTAGATAGTTTGTTACATAACCACCCGCAACATCAATATCACCTTGTGTGAAGAAACGGAAGATATGCGTTAAAAATTGTTTCTCTTCTGTAGATAACTTATTCTTCCAATCTTTTACATCTTCAGCCATTGGTACTTCTGTATGCAACCAATGTGACTGCTCATGTTTCAACCATGATTCATATGCCCATGGATAGTTGAAAGGTTTAAAACTTGTGCGTTCTTCTGTTAATTTTGAGGATACTTTCTTAATCATACTGCCCATTCTCTTATCTGTCCTGCTGGTTTTGAACCAATCATACGCTTGACTTCTATATTTCCATCTAACATAATCAAGCAAGGCACAGAACGAATTCCATACTCATTAGCAATTTCTTCATGCACATCTATATCAATAACCTCAACTGGCATTTTAAGTTGTGCTCTTTCTAAATTCTCTGCCAATGTTTTGCATGGTTGGCACCATGACGCTGTAAATCTTAATATTCTTTTCATTTTATTTCCTCATTGTGTACAGGTTCTTGTTACAGTTACAGTTCCATCTGGATTACGAATTTCAGTCCAAGGACTACAATTTTGTTGTTGTACTACCTGTGGTTGTTGAATGATGATTGGTGGTTGTTGTGTTACTACAACAGGTGGCCTTGGTTGTGCAATTTCATAACCAATCACACCACCAATAACAACTGGTGCAACCCAACCCCATCCACCACCACGGCGTTCCCAATGGCCATGGTGTTGTGCCATAACTGTTGTTGAAATTAATAGAGTAAGTGTTAGTAAAAGTTTTTTCATTTCTTTTTTTCCATTTTAGGGTCTTCAATGACCGGTTCTTGTTTTTGCATATACATTGGAAATAAATTCCATCCGAAACTTTTCCAGTATTTGTGTATGATATTATTAATCACAACAGCTGTTGCAATAATAACAATAAAACCTAATGCGGTTAAAATACTACCTGCTAAAAATACTGCCGCTTGATCCATATCCATTATTTCGTCTCCTTCTTTTCAATAGGTGGTGGAAAATGAGGTTCAATCACATAATGGTTGGCACCATACCAACCTATTGCTGAAAAAAATCCCACCGTAACCCAAGTTGCAACCAATATCATTCATCTCTCCATCAATTCATTTACAAAATCTAATAATAACTTATGCTGTGTACCATTATGGTACTTACCTTTTAACCAACTGTAACCATCATACCAAAACTGTTGGCTTTCTGGATGACAACCAATTAGACCGATGTTTTTCTGTATGATTGCCATAGCGTCGCCATTTGCATATGTAGCGATTGTTTCGTAGTCTCCATCGCCAACCATAGCACAACCATCGTAAAAAAACATCGTTGTGTTAGTTCCTTGCCAGTTGATTTTAATGTCTTTCGCATGAGGCCTCCTTGTATCCGTATTCGGTCTTTTTATATATTGTAAACTATCAACATCATCCAGTATATCAAAGTAGTCTTTACCAGCCCAATATGCACCCATACAGATACCTAGATACTTGCCACCTCTTGTAACAAAATCAACCACAACATCTTTATTATTTTTCAGTATAGTATCATATGAATCGGAATCACCGATACCACCTGGAAATACAACCATATCAATATCATCAAAGAAACCATCTTCTACTTCATTTTTTGAAAATAGTTTAAAGTCATAATGTGATGATAAGGCATTCATTACACCATTACTAGATTGTACAGAACATTTAGGGTCACATACAAACAAAGCAATTTTAGTTTTATTTGTCATTTTGTAAGTAATTTATAGCATATACTATTACGCCTAAGACTACTATAAAAATAACTGATAATACTATTATAGGTAATATTGTCATAATTTTCACTCACAAACAAGAAACATTTATCCCTCACAAGCCAAACATTCATTTCCTTGTGCAATAGCAGTCATATCTAATTCTTTAATGACTTCTCTCTCAATGCGCTTAGATACTTTATCAGCCTTAGCCAATTTCTCTGAACGGCAGTAGTAAAGTGTTTTTAATCCTTTTTTCCATGCCAAGAAATGAATTGCATGAAGATACTTAATGTTAACATCTGGTCTAAAGAATAGATTCAATGACTGTGCTTGGTCAATATATTGTTGACGGTCAGCAGCTAATTCAATTACCCATCGTTGGTCAATCTCCATGCCAGTTTTGAATACATCTTTATCATGTTGTGACATCCAATCCAAATGTTGACATGAACCATCATTTGCAATAATTGATGACCAAATTTGATTATACTCATCCTGATTAATGAGATGATTGTCACCTGATAAATGTTTTTGAATAACTTCATCAAGCCATTTGTTCTTGTTTAGAAATGAGCCCGATAAAGTATCTTGACGATATGCATTAGCACGATAAGGTTCAATACTAGGGCTAGTATTTCCCATAATGATAGACGAAGAAGCATTTGGAGCAATAGCCATAAGATGGCTGAAACGTTGACCAGAGCCAACGGCATCAGGAGCTTCTCCCCTTTCGGTACCCAACTGAACATTCGCATCGTTTAATCCTTCTCTAATTGTTTTAAAGATTCTGTTGTTTGCGACCTTGGCCATAACGCCTTCAAAAGCAATACCGTTGCGCTGTAGATAAGCATGGAACCCAAGAGCACCGATACCAATAGAACGCTCTCTTTCTGCACTATACTTTGCACGGCTGATAGCATCAGGAGCATTAGCGATGAAGTAATTAAGCACATTATCAAGCATTTCGGCAACATCTCGCAGAAATAGTTTGTTATCTTTCCATTCATCATAAGTCTCCAAGTTTAAACTAGACAAACAACATACAGCAGTTCGTTGTTCATTTGTTGGTAAAATAATTTCAGAACAAAGATTAGATTGGTGTACTTTCAAACCTTTATCTTTTAGAAATTGTGGCATTTTACGATTTGATTCATCAATAAAATGTAGATATGGTTCACCTGTCATCATACGCATTTCAAGAATTCGTTGCCATAATTCTTTGGCTGAAACAGTTTCACGCACCACACCTGAATGTGGATCAACCAAGTTCCAGTCATCGTTTGCTTCTGGATCCAACATACACCGTTCAATGATTTGCATAAAGTCATCGGTGATATTAACACCGTGATGTAAATTCAGACAACGCACATTTGGGTCGCCTGTTGGTTTACGCATCTCTAAGAAAGGAATGATATCAGGATGACTAATGTCAAGATAAGCGGCATAAGAACCACGGCGAGTACGACCTTGACGGTACGCCAAAGAACTAGCATCATAAATTTTAAGATGCGGCATAACACCAGTAGACTTATCATCAGCAGACCTAATACCAAAACCAATACCAACTCCACCGCCGAGCATAGAAAGCCAATTAGTTTCTGAAAGATTATCAACTAAACCCTCCGCTGTGTCTTCAACATAATTAAGGAAGCATGATATAGGCAGACCACGCTTACTCCGACCAAAAGAAAGGATGGGAGTAGAATAAGACAACCAATGTTTACTGCTGTATTCATATAATCTTTGTGCATGTTCATCGTTAGTTCCAAATTTACTTGATACAAATGCGAATCTCTCCTGTGGAGAATTCTCATCATCTTTCATGTAACTTTCTTTTAATCTCTTTAAACCTAATTCATCAAACAAACTATCTCTTGTATAGTCTACCTTAATACCATGAACAATATCCATCTTTACTCCAACTTTATTATATTCTTTTCCAACTCACGAATCTCATCTGTGCTTTGAGACCGGAGAGGGAGTTACTACTTATGATTCTCTCAATTTCGTCCGGTGATATACCTGACATTACCATCTCATTAATGTCTTTCTCTTCAATTGTAGAGGGCCAAATTACAACATCATAGTTTAAATTGATTGCATCTTGCATCATCTTCACCAATTCTTTGTTTCTTGGCTGATTGTCAAATATTAATATTTTTTTATTTGCTGAAATATTTTTTGCTATCAATGAAAGATTAGCATCACCACTTGCAATACAATTAGAAAGAAACAAACTATCTATCGGCCCCTCTACAATCTTAACTGGTTCGTGAACACTCACTCTATCCATACCAAAAACAAGTTTCTCTTTGCTGTCATCTGTTCTTAAAGTTACATATCTTAGTTTATAATCAGATGTTTCCAATGCACGACCTGATACTGCAATTAGATTATCATACACATCATAGAATGGTATAATGAGTCTTGCATCATCAGATATCTGCTTGCCATGATTTGGAATCAGAGCGTCACAGAATTGTTTATAGTGTTGTGTGAATAATAATTTAGAATACCATTGTTGTGGTATTTTACGCTTCTGCAAATACTCTAAGCAGAAATGTCCACTAGGCAGTTTGTCACACCATTCGGCATGTTCAAACAGTTTTGATTTCTCAAGCTTACCAAATCTTTGAGGTGGGATATTGAATGATGGGTCTTTGAAATTAGAATTACTAGATTCACCTTCTTTATATCTTTCAAGAATGTATTCTTTATATATGTTGGCGTCAATGAACTTTATTAAATTTCCAAGACTTGTGCCTGCATTGCAATTGTGGCACTTATAGAATAAGTTATTCCCTTTGCGGTAGATATAACCCCGCATCTTGGATTTATTCTTCTTTGAATCACCGCAAAGAGGACATCTAACATTGAATAGGTAGTTGTCCTTGCGAGCGAATTTCTCAAACCGGTGAGAGAGTAAGTTTGTGTATTTTAAATCTATGTGTATTGACATTCAACCATTATACAACAAACTTCTTCACTTGTCAAAAGATTTTTAGAATTTTACCTAAAGTATCAGCATGAGCAGAAGCCCACGAGAGAACGACCAACCCACCGGCAACACTCCATACCCACTTATCTCTTTGAGCTTTAAGTGATGATATTTCTTTTGCCAAAGCTGAATGTTGAGAACATGATGCATCATACATCTCATTGAGCTTGTCTGTCAAGCCGTTCCTTGTTTTATCAAGGCAATTATGCATATCTTTTACATCAACTTTAAGGTCATCTAGTTTTTCGTCTAGATTCTGTACCTTAGTCTCAACAATACCAATTCGTTCTGCCGTAGTAGCCATTTACTTTTTCACAGGAACTTCTGTGCCTTCTAGTTTTTTGTGGACTTTGATTTTTTTACAATCTTGTACAACTTTACCATCTTTACCAGTTACTGGTTTCCCGTCTTTGCCTACTTTATCATGGCACACTTCTTTTACTTGTGCTTCTGCGTAGGCTGTTGTTGGGGCAACATTAAGACAAACCATCATGGTTATAAGCAAGATTCGTGCAAGCGTTTTCATATTTGTTCCTTTTTTACCAAGCAATTGCGCCAGTGGATATCTTACGAAGACCCATGTTTACTAAACTGAGTGCTAACATTTGATATTCCATTGGAAACACGAAACCGTAGCTAGTTTGTGCAACTACTGCTACGCCTGCAATGATATTAGCCCAAAATGTTTTGCTGTAATACCATTTCTTACCAGTCATTTCTGCTTCAATGACTTCTGCTACTGCTTCTGTAATTTTTTGATTAGATGACATTTTACTTCCTTAGATTAATGGTTGTGATGCAGGTGGTGGTGCTAACTTACCACCAAAACCTGCTGCTGGTGCTGGGGTTGTATCAAAACTTGAACCGAATGGGTTTGCTGCTGGTGCAGAAAAGCCAGTTGTTGAAGGCACGCTTGATGAAAAGGATGAACCTGTGTCACTCTTTGGTGCTGGTGAAACTGGTGTTGGTTTAGTTGCTGCATCAATTGCTTTACCTCTTAGGTCTTTATCGTTGCCTGCTAACATAATGCCTGATAAAGTACCAGTCAAAAATGTTGCGATAGGAATAATTAATTCAAAGAATTTTTGGTCAATTGGAGAAATTGCATTTAGCGGTTGAGTAACAAAGATAATTGAATACAATACAACAAAGACAATACCTGTCAATGTTAATGCCAAACAAATACCAATGAAAAACTTCAAACGAGCCATCAATTGTTCTTCAGTATACATTGTATTATTATTTTCCACAATTTGCTCCTTTTGGTTGTGTACATTGTGCCGGTGCAGGTGTAAATGTAGAAGTTACTGCTGGCGTTGATTCGGGTTTTGGTGGTCCAAGTCTTGGATCTCTTTGGCCTTTAAAAATATGTTCTGGACAAGTTCTTGTCACATCACAAATTGGAAACTTACAAAAATCTTTTTCCCAGTTTGCTGGGTCTTGGCATGGATAACGAAATTTATCACCGCCAAAAAAACCTAATGTGAGTGGCAAAATAATTAGAGCAATTGCTCCATAAAAAAGGTGTTTATCATTCACATTATGCTCCTAAAACATGTAGTGCGTGTTCATAATGTTTGATGCGGTCTTCAAGACCAATAGTACCGCCATTGATTCGTTTTGTAAGTGTGAGAATATCACCTTTATCTGCCCATTGGTTCAAGTTGTTTGTTTCCCAAAACCAACATGCAGATTGAGCTGCACCTTCAAATGTTGCAAGGTACTCAGATGCTTCTTCTGGTGATATTTCTAGTGAGTCAGCAAATGCAACATAGTTTGATTTACCAGTCAATTGGATTAGACCACGACCACAATACTTGTAACCATCACCAGATGCCTCATCACCATTGCCCATGCGTGATGCATAGATTCTACTAGCGATTGCTTCTTGTTTGTTTGGTTTGGCACAATACTCTTCCGCCAGAGCATCAGTTGGGAAATACTTAGAGAACAACTTACGTAAAGTTGCTGGTTTGTAATTTAGATTTTCTTTGAGTGCTGTAAATCCACCAGATTCGTGAGCACATTGTGCCATGAAAGCAGCAATACGATTTGATGTATTGATTTCATAATCTGGTAGTAGTTTAGACAATGCATCATACCAATGATCCAAATATGGGTTATTTGGAAGTAATTGTTTTAGTTGTTCTTTTGTTAATTCCATATTATCCCTGATGTTTAAAATACTGAACTTGTCGTTCTCTTTTTTCCGCACCTTCTTTTGAAGGATAGGTTCCAAGATTACGGCCAGTGGACTTTGATACTAATCTATATTTATCGCCTACTTTTACTATATGTTCAACGAATTGTCTAAATGTTTTCATACTAGATACATTCCTGCATTACAGGCTTGTACAATATATCTAAACAATTGTTCATTCTCGGCACAAGTTATGCCGGCCTTAACATCTCTGATTTCTGTCAGTAAATAATCACGCTCTTCAGCAGTAATGTTACCTAATTGACATTGTTCTACGATTGCTTGGATTTCTTGTTCTAATGGGTGCATTTTATCTTCCTTGCCATGCGGATTTTGCAGCTTCTATTCTTTGTAGAGCAGTATTTTTACCTAACTCACAAAAGGTTTTACTACTACCTCTACTCATGCGTTCTGTGTGTGCAAACAAACCTTTAATGTTTATTGCTTGTGGGTCTTTGCGCCATTCTGTATATCTTGCCAATATTTCTGCATTACGATGTGCTTCAGACCAATCAGGTTTATCACAGTTAATGTGATTGATTGATACATCTGTTACAACCAAGTAATTGAACATCACAGGGTCATGGTCTCTTGGAAAATATTGTTTCAATTCCTGTAAAGAACTACAACCACTTAGAAATACTGCGACTACTAATAACAGTTTTTTCATTTCTTAATGTCCTCATGTATCTTTTTCTGTATTTGATACCATTCAATCCATGCATCAGTCTTAACTGCACATTCATAATAAGTGTTATAGTTTATAGTAATGGTTTTAGTTAACTCACTCAACTTGACACCATTCTCTACTGTTGCCAACTGTGGACATTTTTCCATAGAAAATTTAGTTGGTGCATCAGGAAACTTATTAACTACAGGTAAAGAACCACAAGCTGATAACAGCAATACTAATGTAATTAATAGATATTTCATTTGATTGCCTCATTCTTTGCTGCAGCATTGTGTGCTTTAACTACTACATCAGGAATCTTACAAGTCTCATCATACTTGATAACTTCACGGTCAATATATTGTTTTATAATAGTGGCATTTTTGTATATAACCTTAACTCGTTCTTTGGCATCATTTTCTATTTTGGCATTGGCACTCTTACTTTGTTCAAATGCTTTTTCAATTGCAGTTGTTTGTTCTGCCATTTTACCACGCCATGACATTTCAGTATCATAACTGCCATAAAAATATACACCTGCAACAACAAGTAATGTACCAATAATTCTAATCGGTTCTTTAGCGGGTATTAATGTCGGAATAAATGCAACAAAGTAACTAAGAACATAAATTAATACACCTGCACCTAGTATACTCAATACTGCTAGATTCAACCATGAATCAGGAATAAACGATAGAAACCACATCATTGGGGTTTCTTTCTACGAATAAAACTAATGAATGATGTGATACCTTTTTTCTTATTGATGCCGGGTTCACCTTTAGGACCAACACCAACACCTGCAATTTGACCACCACCAACTGCATTGACTGGTGCATCTTCTTGTATGGGTTTACATTTGTTATCGGTATTACACCAATACATTCCTAATCCACATTCTTTTTTTAATTCGTTTGACATTATAGTCCGTAAATAGATTTTGTGTTGTTGAAATTTGTTGTTATCTCACCAGCAGTTAATGTTGTATTATAAATTGCTATTTGTGAAATGCCACCAATAAAATTTCTATATCCGCCACCACCAGGACCACCACCTCTATCTTGTGAAATAAAGAAATTTAAAGGTGGAGAACTAACGGAAGAATGTGAAGTTGTATTTGTCGCTGTTGTTATTCCACTAGATTTGCAAAGATATCCAATTGCCGCTGTAGAAGAAACTGTAACAGCTATCATTGACCATGCGTTGTTTGGTACGGATAATCCAGAATCCCAACCATAGGTAGAACCATTATCGTTCCAATGATACCCTAGGTTGTTATTTCCACCCGGCGCAATATTCATACCTGTAGCATAATTTGTAGCAGAACCCATACCATTTCTACTCATTAAGATATTAGTATAGTCTGCTTGAGTTTGACTTGAATTTACCCAAGCAATAAAAGTTGCGGTAGATAGAGATGATATTGTGCCTGATGTTGAAGCATATCTATCATTGACTAAATTAAATGTGAAATAACCTGGATTTGCTGTATAAACTGGACTATTTACTAATGTTCCGTTGTTTGAATTGCCACTTAAATCAGTCCATGTAGAGCCAGAGCCAGAATAACTGGAACTATTTGTTGCGTTTAAATACAATAACAAATTACTGGTACTAAATCCAGAAGAACTAGAA
>Ga0304729_1000428_pt1 | contig 31550 bp, 28 predicted proteins | sample C_131016_MF_Meta_FD_190475 | JGI IMG/M metagenome (GOLD analysis project Ga0304729, IMG submission 190475) | Freshwater microbial communities from Lake Croche, Canada to study carbon cycling - C_131016_MF_MetaG (v2) (version 2) | ecosystem: Environmental > Aquatic > Freshwater > Lake | place... | reverse complement strand
ATAACCGTAGCTGATGATGGTGCAACAGAGAGAACTCCGAGGCCCAACGCAGCAACAGCTACAAGCGCGATGCGCTTGAATGTTGTCTTTGTAGACATTTGTTTCCTTTCGTTAGTCGAGTTACGGACTATCCGTATCTCGGCTTGGGCGGAAAGTGCCCTCTCATAAGTAATGAGAGTTCCCATTTCGCCCGTTCGATTCATCGCACGTGCTGATGAATCAAATCCCTCACCGTGTATCCGGACGCGATGAGGAAACTTATTTAATTATGCTCCCGGTACTAATACCGCCTGAGCTAAAATTTGGGTCTTGCTCGCGTTGAGCAAGAGACGAGACGTGATCGTCTTAGGTGTGCCAACAAGGTCGTAGCCGCGGTCGCCCACGGGAATTACGAACTCTGAAGTTGGGGTTGAGATTAGGGAAATTGTAACGGTCATAAGGTACTGGCCATTGGACATACGCTCAAATTCCACGCTTGTGGCGTCAGCGTTGGCTACTAACCAATTGCCCTTAACCCCGAGGGCGACATAGCCGACCTCATACTTTGTGCCGTTGCCATCGACTGTGATGGTCTGATCGATCATCACATTTGGTCCACCCACAGAAGTGATGGCTTGGGTGGCCAAAATCGTGCCTTGCTCGGTTGCAATCGGAGTATTGCGGTTTACGCGAATCTTTCCGATTGAACCATTTTCACCTGCGACGGTGAATCCTGTTGGGACGCCCTCGTTATCAAGGCCAGGCCAGTAGGCCTTTGCACTCTTGACGTATACGCCAGAGACCATCGTTGATGACTTCTTGGCTGGCATCGAGAGAGACGGGGCAGGTGATGGTGAGTCTGTTGAGCTTGAGTCAGCCACATCTGAGCCTGAATCCTGCGAAACAACCGCTGGAATGACGCCTTCGCGACCAGTCAATGAGTTAAAGCCAAGGAAGGCAGTAATTACCAATAGTAAGGAGAGAGCTACCTTTGAAGACTTTGCAGCGAGCTCGCCTGCCTTCTTATAGGTGGTTGAAAGCAAGTCGAGCGCTGTCAGGCCACGCTCTTGATCGACAACAAGCTCTGAAAGCACGCGACGAAGAGATGCGCGAGCGCGAGAAACTGTGCGGCGAACTGTTGCTTCCTTGATACCAAGCTCGGCAGCGATTTCAGCGGTTGAACGTCCTTCAACTTCCCACATAACAAGCGCAGCGCGCTCAGCAGGGGAGAGAAGGGCCAAAGCCTGACGAATGATCGCAGCATCTTCAGCTTGGGTAAGAACTTCTGAGTGATCGCCATTTACCTGCCATGCAGCTTCAACTTCAGCTTGGGCATCATCAAGCACAACGAGGTTGGGACGGCGCCCTTCCATGCGGAAGTAGTCGATGCAGAGGTTTTCAATGGTGCGGTGTAGATAAGAGAGTGCATGCTCTTGAGATTCGAGCTCGGGGGCTGCAAGCATGAACTTAATAAGTGAGTCTTGGGTGATTTCTTCAGCCTTAGCTGAATCCTTGAGGACGCGATTGGCATGCGCGAGTAGCTCTGAACGGTGCTCAGTGTAGAAAGCCCCCAGTTCAGCAACTGTCCATACGCTCAGTGCCACTGTATTGATCCTTTGGTAACCGGTTTTGTATTCCAGAAGCAACCGTCGCTGCCTCTATCCCCTACTACGAATCGAACCCTACATTGTCCCGAAGAGTGGACATAACGGACATTATTCTCGAAAACTACCTTCTCGTTACTTATGAGACATACCACACGCTCAAGCCGAACTGCGGATCGTCCGCAGATCGACTACCGAAAGGAAAATAATGTCTTCAAAGACAACATTCAAGCGCATCGCGCTTGTAGCTGTTGCTGGATTGGGCCTCGGAGTTCTTTCTGTTGCACCTTCATCAGCGACAGTGAACGCAGATACCCTGACTTTGTCAGCGGCAACTGCAGCACAGACAACTGCGGAAACAGCAACAGCTACATCAGCAGTTGCAACAGTTTCATTCCTTGGCGCTGTTGGAGATTCTCTTACAGTTACAGCTTCACTCGTAAGCGGTCCAGCAGGAAACACAGCACTTCCACAGTTGACACTTTCTGAAACATCTTCAGCAACAGTTTCAGCAACAGATGTGGATATAACAGATAAGTTGATTAAAGGCCCATTAGTTGGGCCTGACGATCAAAATCAGGAACTGCTGACCTAACTTCATCGAATGAACCGTGAGCAATTATTTGTCCAGACTCCATATAAATAACATGATTAGCCTTTCTAACAGTTGAAAGACGATGCGCGATCATCACTACAGTAACTTTCCCTGATAATGCATCCAGCGACTTAGTTATCTCTGATTCGGTTGAACCATCAAGTGCGCTTGTTGCTTCGTCCAATACCAAAATCAACGGTTTTGTGAAAAAAGCTCGAGCAATTCCAAGTCTCTGCTTCTGGCCGCCGCTTAGTTTGGTTCCTCGTTCTCCTACAGCTTCTTCAAGTTTATTAGGTAACGCTTTGACTGTGTCAGAAAGCTGGGCTTCATCAAGTGCCGCCCAGACCAATTCATCCGAGGCGAGTTCACGCGGGAAACCGAGAGCAACATTGTCTCTGAACGAACCATCAATTATCTTCACATCTTGGGGCACATAGGAGAAGACTCCTGGCCACTTTGCAATTGCTTGTAACGGTTGATATCCAGAAATCGAAACTGATCCTGAATTAGGTTGTAAAACTCCAAGTAGTACATCAACTAATGTTGTTTTCCCCGCACCAGAAGGACCAACAATTGCCAGTGTTTTACCAGGCTCAACTGAAAGTGAAAGATTTTTCAGGGCGAAATTTTCACTGCTTGGATAATTCATTGAAATATCACTAACTTCAATCCTCGGAATAAAGTTTTTATACTCAAAATCGGGCAATTCATCTGCAGGCTCAAGAATCTGAAAATCCTTGAATTGATCAAGCAGATTAAGGGTTGGGTCTGCTGCACCTAAACTTGTTTTTAGTTGAATTCCATTTTGCTGAATTCTTAATACTGCTGGAGCGATTCTGCTTCCAGATGCCAAGAAAACTGCCAACGTTGCAACTGCATGTCGAGCGTCTTGAAGCATGAACTGAGCACCAGCTATCAGAACTCCTCCAATAACTATGCTGGACTCCAAAATATACTTACTAACATTTGGCATGAATTGGGTCTCGGCCAAGACATCCGATAGACGGAGCCTTGATTTTCGTATCTCTTCTGAGTAGTAGTACCTACGGTTTCGAACGACCGATTCGCGATACGACTCAAGAACTTCAACAATCTTTTGACCACTTTCGATGGTCAGTTCCGAATTTCGCCTACCTAGCTCTTGTGCTTTAACTGTCATCAGCCGATACAAAATGAGTCCTAAAATTCCGAAGAATGCGGAGGTTGTGACAGCAATCGTTGGGTCAACATAGATAAGTCCGGCGAATAAAATAACTAAAAGTGAGCCATCTGCGAAGATAGATATTGCTGTCCCTAAAACACCTAGGGTAATCGCGGATACACCTGTAGTTATCGAATACAGGGTTTCTTGGGTAGAGCGGCTTTGGACAGTGAGCAAAGATTGAGAGAGAAGTTTAGACATCAATTCCGATGTAACCACTGCTCCTCTTCGACTCAAAAAATAGAATATCCGCCTCGTGATCAGGATTGAAAAAATGGTTCTTGAGACCAAAATAACAGTCGCAAGGATCCCAAGTATCGCGGCTTGATTTTGAAAACTGTAATCTGCCAAGTTGAAGAACCTAAGAACTCCTAAAACTCTCGTTCCCGGTTTTTCAGATTGCACTCCAGTGACTGCAAGAGCGCCCAATACTCCGAGTGCTGCTACTCCTGCCAAATCAAGCAAACCCAAGAAAAACTGTAAAATTATTACAGCAATTACTTTCTTTTTGTCCTTATGCGGGATAACTCTTAGTGCTTTCAGGATCGTTGTTGAGGTCTTCATTCGGGAGGCCATCAATTAGAACCTTTCCAGCAAAATCAAGAATGTGAACTCTGAAGGGTTAATATACCCGACCAGTAATCTTCATAGTTGAGTATGTAAATCGCGGGACCGCCACCTTCTAGCCTATTTTTGGTTTCTCCACGTAGTATTAAGCCAAAACCAAAGGTAGGGGTAAATTTTGTCTAAAGTTCTGGTTGTCGGTGGGGCTGGATATGTCGGTGGGTCCTTAACGGATCAGGCTGTGGCTGCGGGTCATGACGTGAGGGTCTTGGACAACTTGACTTATGAGGATTCATTCTTGAAAAATGTCGATTTTGCATACGGAGACATTCTCGACTTTAAGACAATTGAAAAGCACTTAAAGTGGGCAGATAGTGTGGTCTGGCTATCAGCACTAGTAGGTGACCCTGCATGTGCAATAAATCCAAAACTCACTCGGCAGACAAATGTAGAAGCTGTGCGCAATTTGGTTGCTTCATTTGGTGGAAGAATTATTTTCCCTTCAACCTGTTCAGTCTATGGCGCACGAGATGGGATTCTTGATGAACTGAGCCCCACGGGTCCATTGTCGCTTTATGCTGAATCTAAACTTGAAGCGGAATCAATACTTACGAAAGCTTCAAACCCAACTTTAATTTTTAGATTGGGAACACTTTTCGGAATTAGTGACTCTTTCGCTCGCTTGCGAGTTGATCTCGTTTTGAACGTTCTGACAATTAGAGCAATTTTAGAAGGAACGATGAGTGTGTTCGGTGGGGAACAATATCGACCATTGTTACACGTGCGAGATGTGGCGACGGCTGCCATTCCCCATATAAATACTGAAGCTACTGGAATATTTAACCTACACACAGAAAACGTCACGGTGCTCGACATTGCTAAACGTATTCAAAAAGTCGTAAAGGAATCAGAGATTGAACAAACTGAAATTTCCTTTCAAGATGCTCGAAATTATCGTGTAAATTCAGATAAAGCTCGTTCCGAACTTGGGTTTGCTCCCAAGTGGTCTATTGGGGATGGAATTCAAGAAGTCGCAGATGTGATTTGGGATAAACGAATCAAGGATGTCTCTAATCCTAGGTTTAATAATTCTGAAAGCTTAAGACTTCAGTGGGGAGTTAAGACTCATGGCTAGTTTTATAGATTCTTTCACTGAGCCAACTCTTGTGCCTGGAGGCCGCGCGACTGATGATCGAGGAGCATTGGGGTTTATCAACACCTTTGACCTCTCGGAGTTTAAGCGATTTTATACAGTTGAGAATCATGAGGTCGGCTTTATTCGCGCTTGGCATGGACATCTCAAAGAAGCCAAGGCAATAATCATACTGCGCGGGTCGGCTCTAGTATGTGCGGTCAAAATGACAGACACAATTTCGCCATCAAAAAGTGAACCCGTGAAAAGAATAGTGCTGTCTGGCACAAATCCCTCGGCAGTTTTAGTTCCTGCCGGGTACGCAAATGGGTTCAAGACTTTAACGAGTGATGCATTAGTGCTCGTGTTTTCTTCAACTTCGCTTGAAGAAAGTTTGAACGATGATTTCAGATTCCCATTTGATTATTGGAATCCTTGGGAAATCGTTGCTCGATAGTATGCCCAACCAAAAATTATTTTTAGTGCTCGGAATCAGGCCGGATGTAATTAGAGCAAGCATAATAATTCGTGAACTTAGGTTGAAATTGGGCACACAATTTAAATTAGTTTGGTCGGGTCAGCATTATTCAGATAACTTAAAAGATATTTTCTTTCGTGAGCTAGATTTAGCGCGACCTGAGATTGAACTCGATATAACTGGAAAATCTGATTCTGAACTCGTAGCGAGTATGATCGAAAAATTATCTATTATTTTGAAACAAGAGCAGCCAGACGTAGTTGTTTTCCTTGGAGACACAAACACTGTTACGGGATCCATTGCGGCTGCCCAGCTCAATATCCCAATCGTTCATATTGAAGGTTGCATGAGATCTTATGACTGGCGCATGCCCGAAGAAAAATACAGAACTATTGCAGATCATCTATCTGATCTAATTTATGCCTATGTGGATGACTACAAGACGCAAGGTTTGGCTGAAGGAATTCCCGGTGAGAATATCGTTGTGACCGGGAACCCGATTGTCGATGTCCTTGAAGAGTACTTTTTATCTGGAAAATTGAGGATGCCTTCAGATTATTTCAGACAACTGCTTTCAGTCAAGTATGGGGTTGAAGATCAAGAATATTTTGTTATGACCTGTCATAGAAGAGAAAATGTTGAGAGTAAAGCGGCGCTTGAAAATATTTTCGAACTAGCGTCTAAATGTAGTAAAAAAGTATTGTTTCCAGCTGGATATAGGACACAGAAAATGATTTCTGAATTAGGTGTCTTTCTTCCAAAGAATATCGTTTTAGTTGATCCCGTTGGTTATTTGGAACTACTCGAATTATTAATAAATTCTAAGGGAGTACTCACTGACTCTGGGACAGTGGTCGAAGAAGCAGCAGTCTTGGGAATTCCTTCCATTCAGATGAGAACATCAACGGAGAGGCCTCAAGTTTATGAGTGCGGGGCAAGCATTAAATTTGATCCATTTTCTGCGGTAAACCACACTGAGATACTCGCAAAACTGTTGAATCTTGATAAATCGGCCTGGGTACACCCATTCGGCGATGGCAACGCATCTTACAGAATTGTAGACGACCTTATTAAACGGCTGCGTGAAAATGAATTTCGTGGTCACGATCCAAAAAAATATAAGCCATTTTCTGACAAAGCATTTATGTACGAGTCTTAGTGTTCAGTAAGGGCAGCGGCTTGTTCTAGAACCATCTCAGATACTGTGGGAATGGTTTCATATCCGGCCATTTTCCAAATTGCCCGATTTGTTTCTGGATTTATGGTGCTCAAGGTTCTATCTATTCTTGTAGCGCTATCGGTTTCATTTATTGCAATGTCCTCTCGGGCATAAGCAACTGCAAACTCACGAAGTAGACCCGCTTTTGATATTACGTCAGCAGGGACTACGTGAGTTTTGGCAACTTCAAAATAGTCATTCGCGATGAATCCATAAGCTAATTTTCCAAATTGATGTGTAGTCACCCCGTTCCATAGATGATCTGAGTAGCCATTTATGGATGCGCTAATTGGTTGATTTCTAAACCATTCAAGCAAGGAGGTTGATCGGCCTATTTCAGGTCCAATGATTGAAACTCTTAAGTGGTGAACATTTTCAAAAGTAACCTCACCTAGGCTTTTAGTTTTCCCGTAAACATCCGTAGCATCATGAAGGTCGGTTTCTACATAAAGTCCTTTGGTCCCACTAAATACGCAATCGGTGGCAATTTGAATAATTCTAGATTTTGTCGAACTTGCTAAAGCATGTGGGAACTCTGAATTGATTCTTATTGCATTCAAAACTGATAGGGGGTCAGATTCCTTAATGTGAGGCTTAATGATTCCGATACAATTTATAATCCAATCTGGTTTTGTGTGCGCCAGTAAATCAACAATTGAATCATTGCTTGCGTCAAAATCTATAAACTCGGAGTCTCTCCCTCTCGTGGTGCCAGCCACTTCAATATTTTTTGAACTTTTCAGCACATTTACGCATGCGTGTCCCAGCATCCCGTTTGCGCCTAGGACAAGTACCTTTTTCATTTTAGCCCAATCTCAGAAGTTGGGCCAAGGATACACATACAGGCAGTCCTCCTTATAAACTCCTCACATGGAAAAGAGATGTGATTTCTTGGTAATCGGAGGAGGAATTGTTGGGCTTTCTGTAGGCCGCGAACTACTCAGAACGCACCGCAATATGCGAGTGATAGTTTTAGAAAAGGAATCTTCAGTTGGTGCACACGCATCTGGAAGAAATTCTGGCGTACTTCACGCGGGTTTTTACTATTCTCCGGATTCACTTAAGGCCAAGTTCTGTCTTGAAGGAAACTTTGCACTCCGTAGCCTCATCGAGGAGCATCGGATTCCAATTAATGAGTGTGGGAAAGTGGTTGTGGCAAACAATGAAGATGATCTTGCCCGACTAGAAGTGCTATTTGAGAGAGGTTCTGCAAACGGAGTAAAGCTCGTTCGAGAAAAGGCATTGAACCTTCGTAACTTCGAACCTTTAGCTACTACCTACAAAGAATTTTTATGGTCTCCTCACACCGCGGTAAGCGACCCTATTGCTATCACAAATCTTATTGCACAATTATTCATAGCGGAAGGAGGCGAGATTCAATTTAATTCACTTGCAAAAGTTCTTGATGATGGTTCCGTGAACACCGGAACGAACATCATACGTGCTGATCGAGTTATAAATTCTGCAGGTACAAATGCGATACACATCGCCCATGATTTAGGGGTTGGTAAAAAATATTCACAGCTACCTGTTCTTGGGCTCTATAAATATTGTGACTTCAACGAACTCCCGTTGCGGACGCTGGTGTATCCGGTTCCAAATCCGAAAAATCCATTTCTAGGTGTTCACTTCACATTAACGGTTGACAAAAAAGTAAAAATCGGGCCAACGGCAATTCCTATTTTAGGTCGAGAGCAGTACGACATATCTGCAGGGATGGATAGTTTAGATTTGATGAGCAGCTTCCAATCAGTCTGGAATCTATTTCTCGAATCACCCAAAGGCCTAGCCACATTGGCCTATACAGAACTACCGAAAATATCAACGCGTAAACTTGTGCGTGACGGGAGAAGGTTGGTACCAAGTCTCGACAATTCTGTAAAGTGGCATAAGAAACGTCCCGGTATCCGAGCCCAACTTGTAAATCTGGAAAAGCGAGCGTTTGAAATGGACTTTGTCGTAGAGTCAAAAGAGAATTTTGTCCATATTTTGAATGCCGTGAGCCCCGGATGGACTTCTGCAATACCTTTTGCTCAATACGTTGTAGAGAATTATGTTTCGTGATTAGCGTCATTACTCCGGTCTTTAACGGCGCAGATTTCATCAAAGAAACTGTGGAATCAGTATTAGCAAGTAAGCACTTTTATGATCTCGAGTACATAGTGGTTGACGACGGATCCACGGATTCAACGATTGAAATTCTTCGCGAATTTGGTAACAATATCAAGGTAATTAGCAAATCAAATGGAGGAGAATCTTCTGCGGTTAATACCGGAATTGATCATTCCAATGGTGAGATTCTTCTGATAGTTAGTGCTGATGATCCATTGCCTTCTAGCGAAATATTCAATAATGCGGAGAGTTATTTCTTAAAGAATCCGGAAGTGGTGGCTTGGTACCCTAATTGGACGATTATTGACTCTGCGGGTAACGTGGTTCGTCGTGTTGAGGTCGATGAGTATTCGGAAGAGCTACTAATCGGAAGGTTTCGTTGCCTGCCAGGACCTGGCACTCTAATTAGAAGAGACGCTGCCTTGAGGATAGGTGGAAGAAACCCTAAATGGGCTTTCGTTGGTGATTATGATTTTTGGTTGAGACTTAGTCGTGTTGGACTCATACAAAAGAGAGATGAGTCATTAGCCCAGTGGAGATTCCATGATCAATCCACTTCTATTTCTCGACGTGGGCTTGAAATGGCATTAGAAAGAGTTGCTGTTATTGAAGAATTCGTAGGATCTAATCAAATTGATGAACAACTTCGTAGAAGGGCCCTTGCACATGCATATTATTTTGCTGCCCGACTTTCATTTTTTGATTCCAATGTAGATGGCAAATTTTTGCTTCGTAAAGCTTTCGCTTCGAATAAGCGGAAAATTGAGGATGGCAAATTTCTGGTGTATCTATTCATTTGGACCCTACCGTTCTCAAAAATCACTGCAGGTTTTTTAAAACCTATTTTAAAAAAAATGGGGCGTGCCCTTACGTGAAACGAGTCTTAGTGGTAGGGATGTTGGACAGTGTCCATTTGGCGCGCTGGCTAAAGCAATTTGGGAATTCCGAGATAGAAATTACGGTACTCCCGAGTTCACGGTTTAGGAATATGCATCCCGAGATTGCATCTATGCTTCAAAGCAAAGAAATTAGGTTTTATAAGGGAGCCCGTAATCCAGGGTCAAGTTTTTTAGGGTATCGAGACTTCATTGAATTCGAAATATTAAACAGAGTCTTCAGAATCTCTAGCAGGGTCTCTGCGCTAAGAAATTACTTGAAAAGTAATCGCATTGATATCGTACATTTGATTGAAATTCAACACGCAGGTTATCTATATCTAGACGCCAAAATACAGGATAGAAAATTTGCGCTCATAACTACGAATTACGGAAGTGACATATATTATTTCAAAGAGTTACCCGAACACAAGATGAAAATCTCTAAACTGTTAATGCTTTCTGACTTCTATTCAGCAGAGTGCCGTCGGGATTACGGACTCGCGGCAGAAATGGGATTCACTGGGACAGAATTACCACTAATGCCTAACGCTGGTGGGTTTGATATTGAACTAATTGAAACGCAAAAGGTACCTTTCGATAAACGTTCCTTAATCTATGTTAAAGGTTACGGGGGAGCTTTCGGTTTGGGCGGTATTGCTCTTAAAGCTGCATCAAAAATTTTGGATAATTTTCTGGATGTTGATGCAGTTGTTGTCTCTCTTACTAGCGACTTAGTAAAAGAGGCAAATGATCTGAAGAGGAAGTATGGGGAGCGAATCAAATTTCATCGTATAGGTACTTCTCTAAGCCATGAAAAGGTGTTGGGTGTTTTGAGAAATTCTAAAGTTTGTATTGGTGCTTCGAGAAGCGATGGAATCAGTACGACATTCCTGGAAGCTCTAATATCTGGGGCCATACCGATACAAACCAACACCTCTTGTGCAAATGAGTGGACTGAAAAGGGGTTTTTTGCCAAAATTGTCTCCCCCTCTGTAGAAGAAATATACGAAGCTGCTTCGGAAGTTCTTAAGAGTCCACTATCATTCGAATCTTATTCGAAACACAACATCGAGCTGGCTAAGCAACATTTGAGTTCAGAGAATTTATCGGTGGTGGCGCAAGTTTTCTATCAGGTCGAGCGCCCAAAATGATCATTACTGGAATTCTGCAGGTTAGAAATGAAGTGATTTCAGGCCATTTGGCTCGCTTCTTAGAGTGGAACTTACCGATTCTAGATCACCTGGTCGCCTATGACGACTGCAGTACAGATCAAACAGTTTCAATGCTGGAAAATAATGAGGCTGTGGTTATTCGAGGTGATTTTCGATCATTCCAATCTGAATTAAGCATCAAAAATTCGCTGTTAACAAGAGCTTTGTCAGATTTTCCTGAGACAGATTGGATACTTTGGCTTGACGCAGATGAACTTTTGCTTGAATCAAGAGAAGAGCTCGAGTCAATCTTGAACGAATCAAAAGAACTCGGGTTTGATGGCATTCAGTTGCCATTGGTAAACCTTTGGAGATCTGAGTTCAGATTTAGGATTGATTCGGGTTTCAATGACCTATCAAATGTAAGATTTTGGAGAAACAATCAGCAACTAAAATTTAAAATGGAACCTGGCTTGCATCACCTCATGCACCCAGCAGGAATGAAAAGAGTTAGGCAATATAGTTCTTTGCGGGTATTGCATTTTGGCTTTTCGACTGACTTAAACATACTCAATAAATTTCAAACCTATCAGCAAGCTGGGCAAAGAGGTAGGAACCTCTGGAGACTTGTCGATGAATCTGATTTAGTATTGGAGGATATCTTCAAACATTCAAAATATTTGGGCAGTCGATATCCTAAATTTGCTAGGTCCATTAAAGAGGATAGTTACGATCAAATTTCAAGCTTACTCATTGAAAAATGTTACTTCCAGAAAAATGAAATTCATCATGATAAATCGCCTATCGTTACATTGATTTCATTAATTTATTCAGGTGTAGATTGGCTGGAGTTCCAATACGGAGAGCTCCTAAAACTCCAGAATGAGTTAGGCCAGGGCGAGGTCGAAATACTCTTTGTCGCAAACGATGCCTCCAAAGAAGTCTTGGATTTTCTGAAACAAAATTTAATCCCGTATATAATTTCGCCAGGTAAGAAATATGTCGATGAGTGGTATATAAATTCAGTTTATCGTGCTTACAATTTTGGCGTAGAGCTCTCCCAAGGGGGCTATGTACTCCTGACCAATTCAGATATGTCTTATCGACCTGGTTTCTTGATTGATATGCTGAAACATCGTTCACAAAATTCTTATTTAGTAGCTAAACTGATAGAGAGCGGAAGATTAACTCCTGCCAAAGCTGCAATTAAAAAGAATTTGGGGAAAAAACTTACAACTTTTAGACGGCGAGCCTTTTACGCCTTTTCAAGCAAAATGCTTCAGGAAGGGAAATCCCCAGGAGGTCTTTTCATGCCTCTGTTGGTTTCGAGAAAATCATTTCTCGAAGCAGGTGGCTATCCGGAGGGCAACATACACGGGGATTCCCTTAATAATTATTTGCGTTCCGGGGTTTACACTCTCGCATTGCAGGGTGATCCATTGTTTCCAGGTGATTTTGCATTCGTGAAGCGCTTAGAGATGAATGATTGGAAACATGAAACTCTAACTAGCTCGATTGCTTATCACTTCCAGGAAGGTGAGAAATCCGAGACTCGCAGAAGCGCCCGAGCTGTCATCCGATCAGGTATAAGAATGAAAATCGAAAATAGTTTATTGGAAGGAAAAATACAATGTCCAACTATTAACAAGGTTTCGCGCCCACGACTGACGATTATAGATTCTTTAGACAAAATAGAAAACAAAGGTAAGTACATTTGGTTGACAAATGACTTTGAGCTATTTGAGAAAATAGATCCTCGTAAACTGCGCAACATTCAAGCAATTATAACTTCTAGCGCTCTTGTACTTAAGCATTCAGCGATAACTTTTAATATACACGCCTATTACGTAGAAAATTTGATGAACGAAAAGATGTTCGACCTAGTTCGAGTATTGGAAGAGATATTGGCCTTAGAATTGAGAAACTCATTCTTGCCTGTCGAACCTAAACCCTTGAGATTGATAATTACAGAGAAAATCCCATCTCCCCTAAAGCGAGTCATCAAATCTATCCCAGTATTCAGCCGCTAGACGATGTAAAACTATACTTGAAATTAGTCTCACGACAGATAGAGTGAGTGAGTGAAAATTAGAACCACTCTCTTATCAATTTTACATCGCCTCGCATATTTAACCTCAATATTCTTACCCCTACCCCGCATGTGGGAGAAATTGCACCGTCGTGATTATCATCCAAATGTTGAGGGAATTATAGAAAGAATTATTTCACAGCGGGCTCTCTCTTCTCCATCGCTCTTTGCCCGATTAGGGGAACGGCTTGATTTCTATTTTGACTTGAAAGATAAATCTGTCCTGGAAATTGGTCACGGCGGAGGATGGTATCTAGCGGAGGCTCTCGATGCTGGGGCCAAGACTGTATCAGGAATCGAAATTTCAGAAGAAATCAACAAACGTGCTAAAACTGCTCTTGAGAAACTCGACTATGGTAATTTCCATCTTTTTCTTGGCAACGGCAAAGATTTAAGTGTTGTGCGTGGGTCAACTTTTGACTTAATTTTCACTATTACTGTTTTACAGCATATGCCCACAAGGATTACAAAGAAATATTTTAGAGATATCAGGGGCCTACTGGCTCCTGGAGGCATCTGTATGATTCAAACCTTGAATAGTTATGGATCTTCGATGAAAAGATTATCAGCGGCTGATTTATTTAGTGTCGCATACAGCAAAAGTGAATTTGATGGACTTCTCGCAATTTCTGGATTGCAGACTATTGAATATGTCAGCCAGGATTACGGTTCAGATGAAACGTACTGGGGGATATACCTAGTGAAAACAGCAGTAGTTAGCCCATGAAGATGGATGCTCGTCTTAAATCTGAAAACTTTGCCCATCTTGAGTTAATTGAAGTCTCCGATAAATGCGAATTAAATACTCAAGGAGTATCCCGACTACTAATCCTAAGAACGAAAGTGTAAGTGCAATTCCCAATGCAATTGACATCCAACCCCGAACTCCCGATTTGTATCCGGCGAGCCAAAGGATTATGAGTAGAATGCTTCCTAGAGATGAAATTAAAAATAGAAAAAAACTTAAAAGAGAAACCCATCTTATGAAATTTCTCCCATATAGCAGCAACCCATCAAGCGCTAAGTCATACATGCGGATGAAATTAAACTTTGATTTTCCTGCTTTTCGGGGCTCTCTTTTATAACCTATATAGGTCACGTTTGAGAAGGAGTAATTTAGAAATCCTCTGATAAAAAGATTCTGGCTGGGTAAATTGACGATCTGTTTGTATACATACTTAGGAAGTACATAAAAATCTTGAAAACCATTTATATAGGTTTTGTCCGACGATGCATCCAATAGGAAGTAGAAAAATTTCCGGGAAAAGCTGACAACTGCTGATTCTTTTCTTTCTGTAATCTTCCCTGCAACGATACGCTTTGGGTTAGTTAACCAAGTGTCCAGGAGCTCCTCGAGAACTTCTGTGGGATCCTGCATGTCAGATTGGAATAGCGCAAATCCCTCCCCGGTTGCTTTGCCCATAAGATCCCGCACGGTTGCCTGAAAATCCAACGGAGTGTCTAGCACAAATAGGTTTACAGTTTTGTCGCGTGCGGCCCAATCGATTAGCAACGACGTACTACCGTCAGAACTTAAGTTGTCATTAATAATGACTTCAAATTGCAGCTCCGAGTATTTCTTCAGATTTATGAAGTTCGTAATTTGCTTCTCTAATTCGAGGATATTGCCAAATTCGTTTTTCACCGGAATTCCTATTGAGAATAACTTTTTCACTCCAAATCTCCATTCTTAAATGACTTCACAAATTGCTCAAAGCTCATCATGGGTGAAAAATTCTCAAGTAATTCTGGATATTCTAATCGGGATTCCTGGTACTTCTCCACTGCCGTGATAAATTGAACGCGGTCAAAAGCGGCATTCGAATTTGCCAAGGTTCGCGCTAAGTCTTGCAATCGGCCATGCCACATGGGTCTAGGTGTACAAATCTTCTGCTTTGTCATCAAAGCTAGACGTAACGCACGTACGGCATCCGAGATATGTAAGATGGGTAATAGTTGGTTTTCGCTTCCGAGGGCCACATCGGCACCGTTATTCATATTTTTTAGTGTCGGAATAATTCGGGATTCGGCTTCGCTTCCTCCAAATATATGTGGGAGTAATAGCACTGAGACATTCAAATCTCGCTTATCCGCCGCTAGATCAACCAGATAATTACGAAAGGCAAGTTTATCTGACGAGTAATAATCTCTTCGACCTTTTGTTACCTGAAGTTCGTAATATGAGGCGGCTTGCACCCATTTGATTGGCTGATTTGAAAACAATTGCACTAGTTTTCTTGGGAAGTCAAAATTTGCGGAGCGAGATTCCTCTTTTGTAGCGTGCAACTTCGATGCACTCAAGTTCAAGATAGTTTTTACCTGCTTATAGAACTCCGGTTGAATTGAATTAGCATCCGAATGTCCAATATATAGAAAACGGTCACTGGGATAAGTATTTCGAAAATGAGAACCAATATATCCCCCACCACCGAGCACAAGTACCGTTTGTTGAGTTAAAGAAGTAGCCACGGCGCTTTTTCGATCGATGTCAAATTTGTCATTTTGGAAAGTAACTCTTTGTCTCTCACTGTATCCATTGATTGCCAGAAGCCATTGTGTTTAAAAGCCATGAGATTATTACTTGAAGCCAACCTAGGAAGGGCCCCTTTTTCAAATGATTCATCCTCGGTCGACATAAATTCTAGTATTTCCCGTTCAAATACAAAGAAGCCACCGTTGATCCACCCTTCATCTGCTTGATTTTTTTCATCAAAACTTGTGACACGGTCGTCTTCAATTGTTACGTGTCCAAATCGAGCTGGTGGTCTGACCGATGTCAGTGTGGCAATTCTTCCGCTTGACTGATGGAAATTTACTAACCGAGTAATATCTATATTTGCGACACCGTCACCATATGTGCATAAGAAGCGACTATCAGGAAAAAGTGAGAGACACTTAGAAATTCGTGTTCCAGTGAGGCTAGCTAGGCCTGTATCTATAACCGAAATATTTAGGTTTTGAATCCAAGTAGACTTGGTTTTGTAATTAAATTCGACCCAATTTTGAATAATTTGATACTTATATCCACCCGCAATCACAAACTCTTTAAACCCTTGTGACGCATAGATTTGAATAATATGCCAGATAATTGGTTGGCCACCAATATCAACCATTGGTTTCGGTTTTTCGCTAGTTTCTTCGGAAATTCTAGTCCCAAGCCCTCCTGCAAGTATGATTACTTTCATCTGCGCTTCTTGAAAATTTCATGGATGACTGAACTCATGTAATCAATCATCTCTGGGTTGATTCCTGGCCATACTCCTATCCATAAAGTATCTTCTGTGATTTTGTCGCTATTTATTAGCGTGCCGGAAATTCTTCGTTGCGTTTCTGAAAAGGCAGGTTGGCGCAATAGATTTCCTCCGAACAATAATCTAGTTCCAATTCCGGCCTTTTCAAGTGTGGTTATTACTTGATTTCGGGAAATTCCTAAACCGTCGCGCAAAGTAAGACAATAGCCAAACCAAGAGGGATTACTCCCAGTCGTCGCTGCTGGCAAAATTATGAACTCTTGCAAATCCTCTAGTTGGGTATTTAGGTATTCCCAATTCGATTTTCTAGTCGATACAAATTGATCTAGCCGATTTAATTGCACTAGTCCTATAGCTGCCTGAATATCGCCTGATTTCAAATTGTAACCGAGGTGGCTATAGGTGTATTTATGGTCGTATCCATCAGGTAAAGATCCTAGTTTCCATCCAAATCTTTTTTTGCAGGTGTTATCGCATCCAGGATCACACCAACAATCTCTTCCCCAATCCCTGAATGATTCAACCAGTCGGCTAAGTGCTGGGCTATTAGTCAGTACTGCTCCACCTTCCCCTGTTGTTATGTGGTGTGCAGGGTAAAAACTTAATGTCGCAAGATCACCGAAACTTCCCAATTTTTTATTTTTATATGTTCCCCCTAGTGCATCGCATGAATCTTCGATTAACCAAATGTCATTTTCGTGACAAAGAGCAACCAACTTATCCATTTCAGGAGGATTACCAAGCGTGTGTGCCAACATTATTACTTTGGTTTTGCTAGAAATTGCCTTTAGTATCGATTCCACAGAAGGAACATAGGTGGGAATCTCAACATCTACATAAACAGGAATTAACCCATTTTGGATGATAGGACTGACGGTTGTAGGAAATCCTGTGGCAGCCGTAATCACTTCATCACCCGGTTTAATTCTGCGATTTTCAAGTTGCGGGCTAGTTAAGGCGCTCAGTGCCAACAAATTAGCTGAAGATCCAGAGTTAACCATCTGTGCTTTTCTTGTTCCAACAATCTTAGAAAGCTCGCGTTCAAATTTTTCAGTATGCTCGCCCTCTGTCAACCAAAATTCTAAACTTGCGGTTACTGCTGCGGAGAGCTCTTCTTCATAAAAAGTTTTCCCTGATACGGGAATATAGGAAATTCCAGGCCGAAATTCTTTTTTGGGATGTTTTTGTTTGAAGGCAGCAGCGACTAATTGTGCTTGTAAATCCGACAGTTGCTCGTCCATAATGGAGAAGTGTACTCAAAATATAATGTGCCCCGATGAATTATGCGGGTATTGAGGTTATGATTTAGTGTGCAAAACCCCCGCTTGAGTATAAAAAATGTCAACGGTCCAATCTTAATAACAGGTCATTCAGGCTTTAAAGGTACCTGGCTTACCTTGATGCTCGAGGAACTTGGAATTCCCGTAGTTGGGTTTTCATTGCCACCGCTAGAACAAAGTCTTTACCAAAGATCAAACAGGGCAGGAAAAATTCCAGAGGTTTTCGGTGATCTGCGTGATTTTAACCATTTGAAAAAGACTGTTCAAAAATTTCAACCAGAGTGTGTAATCCACTTGGCCGCACAGCCTTTAGTAATCGAATCTTATGAAGATCCAATTCGCACATTTGAGACTAATGTTTTGGGTACTGCCAATGTACTTGAAATTTCTACTACAACTGATTCAGTGAGAACCATTGCGTGCATTACGACGGATAAGGTGTATGACAATAATAATGAACATTTAAAATTTCTTGAGGGGGATAGACTTCGTGGGAAAGACCCCTACAGCGCAAGTAAAGTCGGGTCAGAAAGCGTGATCGATGCGTGGAGAAACCTAGCTTTACAACGTAATCAGGCCAAAGTACTGAGTCTTCGTTCTGGGAATGTAATTGGCGGCGGAGATTACTCAAGTAACCGACTAATGCCTGACTTAGTCAGAAATATTCTCTCAGATAAGCCACTTTTGATTCGGAATCCAAACGCAACACGTCCATGGCAGCACGTACTCGACCCATTATTTGGATACCTCTTAGCAATTGAATACTCAAGAACTAATTCAGCACCAGCCCTTGATACTTTTAACTTTGGCCCCTCCGAAGACTCACTATCCGTAAGAGAAGTGATTCAAATAGTCAAAGATTACTTTCCAGAATTTCAAGTGCCTGAGATTGGTGAAACCGTCCAAGGGTCTTATGAGGCACAGTCTTTGCAGCTTGATTCGACGAGAGCGAATTCAGTACTGGGATGGAAGCCAAGTCAGACTCAAAAGCAAGCAGTCATTTCAACAATATCTTGGTGGGTAAATAACCTCGTAGAAGGCATTCCAGCGCAAGATCTCTGCAAGATCGAAATACAGAGATTTGCCCAATTATGATTAAATCCCAAGATTTTAAAGAGCGGTTCAACGCCAACCATCTTGCTCTGATTTTGATTTCACTTCAATTTCTTTTTCTCACCTTCATGTATTGTAAAAATCCAATAAGGACGCCCGTCACTGATGATTGGCTCTATTTAGATGTCGGCACACATAACACTTCACTACTAAGAGCTAGTAGTTTCGAATTGATTAATGGACACCAACAATTCTTGGTGAAATTAATAATCTGGGTGGTTGGTTTTCTTCCTAGTACCTACTTCTCATATATTTGGTATTTAAATGCAGCACTTGCTTTTTTTGGAATATTTCTCTTAATAACTTCGCAAATTAGTTTACTCCAGAACCGAATCTCATACCGGCGAGTGTTTATTCTTGTGCTAATTCTTTGCAACTTTAAACCTCTTTATCTCTATATGAGCATAACTGGTACAGGTTTGTGCATAACGATGCTGTTTTTTGGCATCTACTACTTCGCGGCTAACAAAATGTCAGACAGACGCTCACGGGTTGTCAAAGTGCTCTGTGCTTTCCTTGCTCCATTTGCAACCGGTTTTGGCATTTCATTAGCGGTTGCTTATCTAATTGAAATAACACACTCAGCTTGGAGAAATAGAACTTTCAAGTCATCTAACTGGACAATCCTAGAAGTGCTGACACCTATTCTCGGATTAACTCTTTCTTACATTCTTCCTACAATTTTCCGCGTTCTAAATCCTCGTTCGCCGGAGAATAGTACTTCCAAATTGAGCAATGTTATTGACTTAGTTATGTATCCAATAAGGGGTATATATTTCATTTTTGGATTACTGGGTTCGACGATTACCCCGTCATCTCATTTAGATCCTTGGCTTCCCGTGCTTGCTGGCTCTGTAGTTTGGCTACTATTTCTTTGGAACATCGCGCTAGCCAGTAGTTTTATTGGATTCGTCAAAACTACATTGTTGAACAGAACTCCATTTTTAGGCGGATTAATCTTTGTTTCAATGTTGGTAGTTTTCAGAGGACTAGGACAAGATGGAACCTTGAACGAATCCGTCGCACCGCGTTACGTGATGGGAACAAGTTTGCTCGTCTTCGGCTTGGTGGTTCTGATTTTTAAAGAGCAAAAATCACGCTCAAGGCTTCAAGTCCCCCTTTCACTACTTCTAATTTTGTTGCTCTGTTCTCTTTCTGGCCTCAAGACAGGCTTGGAATGGTTATCGATTCGCAGCAGTCAAACCACATTATTGCGGAGCTGTCTCGAGAGTGAAGGCACCAAATCTAATAACTGCATTGAATTGATCAGACAGATTGAAGAGGGCGATAGCGACAAGAATGCCAATTTGAAAGATTTACGAGATTTGTCGCAATACTTACAGAGGTGACAAGTTTTTCCTTAAACCTAATTCACACTTTCTAAGTAAATCAAAGCTTTCTTAAATTTCTCCTCACTCAAAATGGTTTCACCAGGGTACAGGAGCTTCTCACACTCGGGTGAGGTAATAGAGTAATCTGAAATACATTTCGCAATTTGCACACTTTTGCTGTGTCTTACGGAGCTAAAATCCTCCGCCGTCTTCATTCCAGATAAAGTCATAGTTCCGAGCAGAAGTACAAGTATCAAGCGAAAGTTTTTAGGGTGTCGTCTTATGAGACTTAGTAATACTCCTAAGACTAATAGAAGCCCACCGGTTGAATAACGTGGTTGCGACGCAATCAAAATAGATGACCAGCTGCCATCATATCTGCCTACTAGATGGATCACGTGAAAAATAATTCCCAGCGTTATGAGTGCATCATCTAAGAAAAATACTGAAATACTGTTTGCTTCACGTATAATCTTTATCAGGAAAAACACCATGACTACCCCAAAGGCTGAAGCGATTTGGACAGCAAAACGTGAAGCTGGGGTGAACGGTGCGCCAATACTCGTCAACAGGAATATTACCGAATTAATAGGCTGAGTTATCATTTTAACTGGGTTCGCAAAGCTTCCATATTCTTTTTCAGAGTTGATAATTGCAGTTTTGTAGGTGAAAACTGTGCATAGAGTTATGCAGAAAACTAGCACGATTCTACCTAGGCTTCGATTGCCACAATAAAGTTCAAAAACTAATTTAAGAATTAGGAATCCCGGGATAATGAATCCGAAACTCAGAGTCAGTGGTCCAACGATTGCCAGCGATAAAAGCAAAGTTCCACGGTAAACATTCATGCTTTGGTTAGCAAGTAGGTAAGTCCAAATTACTGCAATTAAGCATATTTCCCATGACCAACAGATTGGCATAGTTAGATTTTGATACTGGTTTAAATTAATACAGACGATTACTACACAGAGAGAAGTGAGATTCTTGATTTCAGTCCGGGAATTTCTCGCGATTCTTTGGGCTAAGAACAATACTGTCATGAATAAGGCGGCTGTAAGAAATATAGAAAATGTAGAAATGCTAATTCCCAGTGCTCTAGTTATAAATATAAAAAGAACTCTGGTTATTATTAATGAGTGGCCATTGTACGGGGCCAGATTTGTCGCATTTACTCCGTGAGTAATTGTGCTGAAGTCTTTAAAAATAGACCAATCGTCAACAAAAAAATATTCTATTTTTCTCCAGAAGAGTAGCCATGTTAGGTTGATTAACAAAAGGCAAGTAAATAGGACCAGGATTTTCTCGGTGCGATTTGTTGTATTGAGCCTAGCTCGGAGATTCATGTTATTCACTCATGATCAGTTCTGAGAAACTAATATAAGATTTGTTCTCCGGTACCGGAGTGAATCTCGCCTTGAGGGAGAATATTTTTTGGCTAAATCTCAATGCATGGACCATGACTAATAATATTCCTTCTCTACCTACCATGGGCAAAATTGTGTTAGCTCGTGAGCTTGCCTGGTTCTGTAGGTATTAACCCTTATACTTTAACCTTCGGCCGTTATTGATAATCCATGGGGTGACATGAACATAGTAGTTGTTGGCGGCTGTGGACACGTAGGCTTGCCGCTTTCGGTTTCTTTGGCCTCAGCAGGGGCTCAAGTCACGGCCTTTGATATAAATCCTGGTGCTGTCACATCTGTTAATGATGGGGTCGCCCCTTTTTACGAGGACTTGTTAGACCATGCAATTCAAGAGACCGTTGGTAAAACTTTTACTGCGAGCCTCGAGGCTGCGAGTATTTCTGATGCTGATGTCGTCATCATGATTGTTGGAACTCCACTCGATATCCACCTGAACCCCGATCCCAATGCTGTTGTGTCTGCCATTTCCGATATCACTCACCACCTCAGAGATGGTCAATTGTTGATACTAAGGTCAACAGTGTTTCCAGGAGTGACGAAGAGGATTGAGGGACTGATTGCTGAATCTGGGGTCCAGGTATCTGTTGCATTCTGCCCAGAGCGAATTGTTGAAGGGCAAGCAATGAAAGAACTTAGGGAACTTCCACAGATAATCGGTGTCAGGGACGACAAAACTTTCCAATCAGCAAAAACTGTATTTGATTTGCTCGGCGTTACATCAATCAAAACGACTCCAGAGGAAGCAGAGTTGGCAAAACTATTTACGAATACTTGGCGATATATAAAGTTTGCGGCGGCGAACCAATTTTGGATGATGGCAAATAGCGCTGGAGTAGAATTTGAAAACGTTCGAAATGCCATAAAGTTCGAATATCCTCGTGCAGCTGACCTCCCAGGAGCTGGGTTTGCAGCAGGTCCTTGTCTGTTTAAGGACACAATGCAACTCGCAGCTTTTAGCGGAAATCATTTCCCTTTGGGTAATGCCGCAATGTTAGTAAACGAGGGTCAACCGGATTACATTGTCGAAAAAATGAAAGAAAAGTACGACTTATCAGAATTAAAAGTGGGCATACTTGGCATGGCTTTCAAAGGAGAGTCAGACGATTCTCGCTCGAGTCTGGCTTATAAGTTGAAAAGAATTTTGAAATTTAACTGTCTCGAAGTTTTAACGACCGATCCATATGTTAAATGGGATGAATCACTAATTTCTGAAGAATTAGTCCTATCTTCAGCTGATTTGCTTATTATTGCTGCTCCGCATAACCGATATCGCGAAACAAAAACTTCTAAACCAGTGATTGATATCTGGAATCTCAGAGGGTTAGGAACCTCAATATGAGCAGTCTTCGGGCCAGCATCATAGTGCCGGCGCGAAACGAAGAATTGCAAATAAGAACATTCCTAGAACGGCTTGATGAAAGCGTGAAGCTTCCAGTGGAAGTTTTAATTGTCGTCGATTCAGAGGCAGATTCCACTCTAAAAGCATTGAATGATTTAACGAGTATCAAACTCATTGTTCGTCCATTGATTTCCACCTTTGGTAATGGCCCCGCAAACGCAATTAAATTTGGTGTCGCTTCTGCGACCAGCAAGGTTGTTGTAGTGACAATGGCAGATGGTTCAGATGATCCCCAAATAATTGATGACTTAATCAAGTTGGTGGAACGTGGATGTGTGATTGCGGCAGCTTCAAGATATATGCCAGGTGGACAGCAAATCGGTGGGCCAAGACTCAAGAAGTTTCTCTCTCGTAATTCAAGCCGTATTCTAAGAATAATCGGGGGATTGGGTATTCATGATGCTACAAATTCATTTAAAGGTTACTCTCTCGAATTTATAAACCAGGTTGGGATAGAAAGCGGACACGGCTTTGAAATCGGGCTTGAGTTGACTGCTAAGGCACACCGGCGCAAACTTCTAATTGCAGAATTGCCGACAATATGGATTGACCGCGCTATCGGAGAATCTAACTTTCAATTAAGGCGTTGGCTTCCCCAATACTTGCGTTGGTTCTTCTATGCTTTCGGTCCTAAGCTACGTTAACAGAGGAAAACAATGGAAAAAGTGCTTGTTACCGGTTCAGCAGGTTTTATCGGCGGATATTTAGTTGCTGAATTACTCAACCAAGGTTACTCAGTGATTGGTTTGGATAATCTTTCTAAATATGGGCGCGTAAGTAGGTCCTTTGATGAAAATCCAAATTTCCGTTTTGTACATGGTGATGCTGCAGATGTTGCCCTTCTCGAAGACTTGCTCGTTGATTGTGATCATTTTATTGCAGGAGCAGCACTCATCGGTGGCATCTCATACTTCCATCAGTTTGCTTACGACTTGCTAGCCAAAAATGAGCGCATCATCGCAGCGGCTTGCGATGCCGCAATCTCTACGCAAAAAAATGGCCGACCACTTAAGAAAGTCACATACCTCTCCAGTTCAATGGTTTTCGAAAGTACGGATCGTTGGCCCAGTGTTGAAGGTGATGAGCGCAAAGTTGCTCCGCCGTTATCAAGTTACGGCTTTCAAAAGCTTGCGGTTGAATATTTTGCGATTGCCGCCTGGGATCAATACAAACTTCCTTACACAATATGTCGTCCATTCAATTGTGTTGGAATCGGTGAAAGTCGTGCAATCGGTGGCACAAAGATTAAGTCTGGAAATGTCGATTTAGCACTGAGCCATGTGGTGCCAGATATTGTACAAAAAGTGATAAAAGGTCAGTCCCCATTGCACTTGCTTGGAAATGGAGAGCAGATTCGCCACTACACATATGGTGGTGATTTGGCCAAAGGAATCGTAACAGCTATGCAACATCCAGCTGCTACAAATGAGGATTTCAATCTTTCCACAGCTGAGTCAACTTCTGTGCTCGATCTGGCGAAATTAATCTGGGTGAAGATTAACGGAGATGTTCCGTTCGAAGTAATCTTTGATAATCCGTATGAGCATGATGTCCAGAAGCGAATCCCTTCGGTTGCGAAAAGTAAAGCCTTGCTAGGGTTTGAAGCGACAACCACTCTAGACAAAATGTTAGATGAAGTGATTCCTTGGATTCGCGATGCAGTGTCGAAAGATTTAATTTAAGTTCAATTAATAATGAAGACACTGCCACTTAAAACATTAAAGTTATTTACAGTTGGCTTTATAGCAACAGAAAGTTTGCTTCTAGCTTACTTCATGCGGCCAATCCAAGATGACTATTTTAATCTAGAGTCTGTGCAACAGATGGGAGTTTTTTCCTATCTTCGAGATGTATGGAATAACCACGGCGGAAATATGGTGCAGTTCTTTATACATTGCATCATGATTTTGCCAACTACAAATTCATTTGTCTTCTGGAATTTTGGCTTATTTTTCCTGCTTACAGAAGTTTTATTCTTTTTCACTATTCGAGACCTACTTGGGTGGTTATTGTTATCCAAAAAAGAGAACTATCTTTTTTGGATTCCACTTCTAGCTGTTGCTGGATTTGAGGGATTATTCGTGCCTGGATTTCTTGGCGCATACGGATTCAGCCTTGCTACCCTAGCTCATTTATGGCCAGTGATGGCAATTGTTACAGGTTTGATCTCTCTCAGAAATTTTCGGGGTTCTTGGGTAATCGCACTCTTACTAGGTTTGGTCGCTGGAAACTCTAACTTAGGTGAGTCTGTCTTTGCATGCACGCTTTGGGTGTCGGTTTTTACTTTAGGTCGGATAAGTCCACATATCACAAGTAAATTAGATTTCTCTTCGGGTAAGAATTTTTACATACTAGGTATTGGAACTCTGATTGGAACAATTGGGATTGCTGTTGCGCCGGGATTCTGGACTCGCGCCAGCGATCAAGTGGGTCTACCTTCGTCACTTCCAAATTTCCTTTGGCGCTTTGTAAAATCGACGGCAATTTTTACAGCAGATGGTTTAACTCATCCAATGGTGTGGGTTATCTTTCTTATTGGGGCGATGTTAGCGCGACGGTATCAAACCGCTAATATCGACCTTTTCGAATTAAGAATAAGAGTCCTTTTTTCAGCAACATTATTAATTTGGGTCTGGCTCATTTTGGGTTCCACTTTTGCTTACCCAGCTTGGCATCAAAGCATGGGGATGTATGTCTTGCTTTTTCCTGCTGCATTTGGTGGGGGCTTGCGGTATGGGATGAAGTTTGACATGAAATTCCTAAGGATTTTACTTGTAACTTCTTCGTTAACAATGTCGCTCTGTTTTGCAAGAGTTGGAGTGCTTGGAATAAGTCGCTCGCTCTCCTGGGATCGAAATTTAACTACAAATTTTTGTTTGTTAAAGCACAACCCAGAGGCAAAATTATTTGGAGCGGAAATCAGATACCCTCCGTTTAACTTAGGTGTTGAAGATGTTAATACATGGGAATGGATGCGATATAGATATGCTGGTTGGGTTCTGGGTGTTTCAAATCGTACAGAATGTCAGTAATGCCACTGTTTAGACTTATGGACTTATGGACTTAGTCCACGTTGGCAAATTGTTTTAAAAAAGCCAATTATCGGAGGAAGAATTTAGGTCAATCGGAAGTCTGTTACTCATAATAGTGCTTCAGCATTTCTCGGATTAATGGCTCCTGGGAATATTTTGAGTGTATTCTCCACCTCGTGACTGCATGTACAGGATATTTTTTGCAATATCAATCTTCAAAAGTAGGAGCAGGAAAATCCAGATGGATTTTCTAAACTTTAAATGGTTCGGGGCGCAATCGATATGTGGAAATTATTTCTCAAAAACCAAATCAGGAGAACAATTCTAGAACTGGTCCTCTTCAAATCTAATCAGAAAGTGACCACCTGGAATAACTTTATAACCAAAATTTCAAAAGTGCTCCGAATTCGAATTTCTGAGAATAGAATTCTGTCATTCTTGGCTTTTGTGACTGGCCCTGGCGAATTAATAGTCCTAATTCATCCGCGTAAATCGAATATAGATTACCTTTACAAAAGTACACCTCTGGACGATTTAAATTTTGAAAGCAGGCTTCAATTTGACAGGTGGGAGGAGAAATCTCGCTTGGTTTTTCGCGAGTTAGCTAAATCCTCAGACATTGTTGTAGACGTCGGTTCATACTCCGGTGTCTACACATTAGAAGCAGCCTCTGTTAATTCAAATCTTAAGGTGTACGCATTTGAGCCAAATCCAAAAATGATTGGGTTGTTGCGCGAGAATATTGTTCTTAATGGGTTGGAACACAGAGTGCTGCTTTTCGAGGAGGGACTGTCACTTGAGACAGGAGTAATGAAATTATTTTCGGATATAGGACCAGGGACTATCACAAGTAACTCAACTCTGCAGCCCATAAGCCCAATGAATTATTTTGATGAAGTTCTAGTGACTTCGTTAGATTCAAAGAATCTTGGTGCAGTAGATCTTGTTAAAATTGATGTCGAAGGTTTCGAGGAGCAAGTTTTGATGGGAATGGCAACAACCTTACAATCATATCATCCTGTGATTCTTATCGAATCTCTGAACGAAGCAAACCAATTAAGACAATGTGCTTATTTAAATGCCCTGGGATACGAAAAGCCACTCCACTTAGGTGACAATAATTTCTTATTTTACTCATTTATAGCTCCACGTGGTGTCATTGATGTTTTACGCAAATTTTAGAATTGGAAATTCAGCGGTTGATTTCTCCCGCTTATAATGGCCTCGGTGATTTTACTGTTTCGAAACCTGACTTCTTATCTTTGTTCAGCACACTTTGTGTTTTACTTACAATAGAAATGTATGTCAAACAAAGTCAAACTAAGCAATATCCATAGTTTTTGGAATCACAAAATGGAACTGATGTGGCACCAAAAATTTGGTGAAGGTAGACCACTGAACAATGGGTTTTGTGAATTTGAGAGCCTATTGTTGGGTTTCCATGCGCTATTTACCCGCATCGAGCGCTGTAGGTAGGCATGAATCTGAGGAAAGTTCAAAAACGCCCTCGGTCTCGCAAATGCTCAATCTCATCATATTGAGAACCTTTTTGATTAAAATTATTTCTCACTTGCAAGGCTTTAAAGCTCAAGCCAGAAATCTTCTACCCACCTTAAATGGAAGAACATTTGACGCAGAGATTCAAATTAGTCAAGTACAACAACATCAATCGGCGTTGACAGATGTACTGCGACAATACCTTTTTGATCATCGTTTGTAGATGGATCAACCCAATCAATTTTGACATCACCAAGAGACGCAAGAATTTCTTCTATAAACCATGAATCAGCCAATTGGTCATTATCTGCAATGACAATCTTTTCTATTTCTGCCAGTGGTAGGCCATCTTGTGATGGATGATCAGCTGACAACCATTGAATGAAGAATGGGAATTCGCGAGTGTCCACAATCTCTTTGACTCCGATTTGTTTCCATTTGAGGTCCGAACCGTTTGGACGTGTGCGGTGACCTTCAATTGCTTCGCGACCAAATTTCTGTGCGATCGGTTCAATATCTTTAGTGCTGAACACCCATGTAAACCATCCGCCACCTTCGTTGGCTTTCTTAGAAACAGCTTGCCCCCAGGGAGTTTGTTCGGTGGCCGGGTGATCAAGTGGGCAAACTACTTCGATGTATTGGCCGTTCTTAAGTGCACATGTGAAGTTGCGAGTTCCAAATCGTGGGTGAATTCCACCGTCAACGAATGTGCTGCCAAGGCGGGCACCTAAACGTTGAACTGTGTCGGCAAGTTGATCATGGGAAGTCACATAAGAGACATGGTCTAGGCGCATAGTGGAATTCTGCCTTACGGCAAGGGGTGGTCATGACCACTCTCAAGGGCTGGTTTAGATATCTATTTACGGGCTAATTGGCACAACAGTGCCTCGCAGGTAACCAAAGGTGCTGCGTTATGTGCGAGGTTGGTGCGGGCATCCATGATGGCGTTGATTTTTAGAATTGTTGAATGGGATGGGTGGGATGCGGCGTAGCTTTCAATTTGCTCGCGCATATCGGTGTTGATCATCGATTCCGTATTTCCTGATTGCACCATCATGACATCGCGGTAGAAAGTTGCAATATCGAGAAGTGCACCATCAATAGAGTCACGGACCATGCGAGTGGAACGCGACTTCTGTTCTTTCTCAAGTTCCTTTACTGCTTTGGCTCCACCGGTTGCCATGCCGCGGCCGGTTGCACCTTTTCCGTAAGCTTCTTGAAGTTTCTCAATTTCTTTCTCATCGCGTTCATCAGAAGAGGTGTTTGCTTCTGCAGTCGCAAGATCTACGAGAGTTTGTGCGGCTTGGAAAGCTGCTGCGAGTGAACCCAGTTGTAGTGGAAGTTGCATAATTGTTTTGCGATTGCTGCGAACTGATTCATTTGTTGCAAGATATTTTGCACGGCCGATATGGCCTTGGCTGACGCGTGCTGCGAAGTCGGCCATGCCGGGTGCGATGTTGTCGCGATTGATAAGGACTTGTGTGACTGCTTGAAGTGAAGGTGTGCGCAGTTGGAGGTGGCGACAACGAGAGCGAATGGTTGGTAATACATCATGAAGTGTTGGAGCACAGAGCAACCAGACAGTTCTTGTGCCGGGTTCTTCGATTGCTTTAAGGAGTGCGTTAGCTGCAGATTCAGTCAGTCTGTCGGCATCTTCCATAACAACTACGCGCCAGCCGCCCATTGAAGGTGCCCATGCAACTCGTGTTAGTAGTTCACGAACTTCTTCTACTTTGATAGAGAGTCCTTCTGTCTTAATGATTTCGACATCGGGGTGGCCGTGGGTTTTAGCCGCGTTGCAGTCGGAGCAGTTGTTGCAACCGTTGTTCTTGCAAATAAGTGCTTGGGCGAAGGCAACTGCAGCTGATGAACGGCCTGATCCTGGAGGGCCGGTGAAGACCCAGGCGTGGGTCATCTCTTGGGATTCTTCGCCAGTACGGGATGCGGCTACTGCTTTTGTGAGGATTTCGATGATGTGTTCTTGACCGACGAGGTCATCGAAGACAGAAGACATTTACTTCTTGATTCTCTTGGTGACTGCGTTGGTGGCGATGCGGATTGGCTTGAGGAATTTATTCTGTTGTGGGCCTTGGGCATTGCGCTTGAGGGCGGGGAGTTCGGCGACGCGGGCGATGATTTGGGTGTGAATCTCTTCGACAGATTGTGTGCCATCGACGACGAAGTAGCGTTCTGGATCCATCATGGCGATTTGTAAGAACTCTTGGCGAACGCGTTCGTGGAATTCGGTGGGTTCTGCTTCAAGGCGATCGCGTGATTGCAGACGGGATAGTCCGATCTCTGCAGGAAGATCGATGAGGATTGTGAGAGTTGGGTAGAGGGATTCCGTGGCCCAACGAGAGATGCGTGCGACTTCAGATGGATTGAGTACGCGACCTGCGCCTTGGTAGGCAGCAGATGAATCGAAGTAGCGATCGGTAATGACGACATCTCCGGCATCAAGGCCTGGACGTATTACAGAGAAGACATGGTGGGCGCGATCTGCGGCATAGAGAAGTGCTTCAGCGCGTGGTGAGATTGCACCGGTTTCATGTCCGAGAAGAATCTTGCGTAGATCTTTTCCGAGGTCGGTGCCGCCGGGTTCGCGAGAGAGGATGACGGTCTCGCCTTCTTGTTCTAACCATTTCTGTAGCAGCTTTGATTGTGTTGATTTGCCGGTGCCTTCGCCGCCTTCGAATGCGATAAAGATTCCTTTGGTAGGTGCTCCGGTGATATTGCCGAGTTCGCCTTGCATTGCAGCGAGAATGTCAGACCATAAGGAGACTGTGGGGCGATCTTTCATCTGGTGATACGAGATAGAACCGATGAGAACTGCAATCACACCTGCGATGAGGATGGTGGCTTGTGCGCCGTTGTAGTTAAGGGCGATGTTCTGGAATTTGTAGCTGTGCACACCGATGGTAGCGGCGATGATGGGGGCGATGGCAAGGACTGCCACCAAGGTGATGCGGATCAGTGATTGCACGAAGGCGAAGGTGCGGCCGCGGATCTCGTCGTGGACTTCCATGCCGAGCATGGTGAAGCCGGTGACCCAGGTGATGCCGCTGAAGGCTCCAAGGATTGCGACGATAAAGATGGACAGTGTCAGGTTAGAGATTGCGGCAAGGAGAACAAGGAAGACGCCTGATGTTGTGAGGGATGCGCCGAATAAACGGCGACGTGAGAATTGTGCAAATATCTTGGGGCCGAATGCGATTCCGATAGCAAGGCCGGTAAAGACTGAGCCGAAGAGAACACCGTATGCAGCATCGCCGCCACCGAGATCGCCAACGAATGTGCGGGCGAGGCCGATAACAGCGCCTGCTGCTGAGAATGCGCCGACCATTCCGATGATGAGGCCCCGGATGATTTTAGATTGTGAAACTGATTTCCAGCCTTGGATTAACGATTGGCCAACGTTCTCGCTCTCGGCTTTCTTTGATGCTGCGCCTTTGGGGATTTCTTTTAAGGATCTGATTGTCCATGCGGCAAAGAGGAATGATGCTGCGTTGATATAGAGAGCGATGTCGACTGAGTTGGTGGGAAGTAGTGGGCTGATTGCAGCAATTGCACCAGAGAGAAGTGTGAGCAGTGAGAACAAGATTGCAGCAACGGGTGCTGTGCCATATGCGGCTAAGAGTGAAACTTGATTTGCATTCTCTAACTTATCGCGCGGAACAAGATTAGGAACAGATGCTTCCTTGGCCGGTGACCAGAAGAGCGTGAGGCATTCGACCAAGATCATTGCGGTGTAGAGCCAGAAGTATGTGTGCACGATTGGGATAGAGATGTAGAGCGCGGCTCGCATGATGTCGACGCCGACCATCAGACGGCGGCGATCGAAGCGATCGGCGATTACACCTGCAAGGGGCCCGAGAAATACTGCAGGTAGAAGACGTGCGATAAAGACACCGGCAATTGCGAAGTTTGCAGTTGCATAAGAGCCTCCAGAAAGTTGTTGTGCGAGCGCCGTTGTTGCCAGCAAGCCGAGCCAATCGCCCAAGGATGAGAAGACCATCGAGTTCCAGAGCTTGCGAAAGGCCGGGATTGCCAGGACACCGCGGGTTGCGTCAGGGGCCGGCGCAGCTGGATTCGGTAGGCCCTTGGACATGCGGGCAAGTCTATCGGGCGGGGCTGTCGGGGCTAGAAAGGGCTAAAAGAGGCTTTTAATGCTGGCTTCGAGTGAGTACTGAGATTCAAAGCCCATCGCGCTTTTGGCAAGGC
>Ga0304729_1000426_pt1 | contig 31610 bp, 33 predicted proteins | sample C_131016_MF_Meta_FD_190475 | JGI IMG/M metagenome (GOLD analysis project Ga0304729, IMG submission 190475) | Freshwater microbial communities from Lake Croche, Canada to study carbon cycling - C_131016_MF_MetaG (v2) (version 2) | ecosystem: Environmental > Aquatic > Freshwater > Lake | place... | reverse complement strand
CAGGCGCATCAGTGGTTGCGGGTTTGTCTAGTGGGCGCGAGGCTGCTGGAAACACAGCGGTAACACTGGGCGTCAGAAATGTGCCGCCATTGGTGCCGCGCATCAATCGGCACGCGCTGATTATTGGCGTTGGTATATATGAAGACCCGCTAGTACCTCCGCTTCCTGGCACCAAGTTGGACAAAGTGTCTGCCACCCAAATTGCACAAGCCATGCAAGTTCCGGACGGCAATATTCAATACCTTCACGATAGCCAAGCAACGGTTTCCAATATTCGTACAGCGCTCAATAACTTGAACGACAGAGTGCAAGATGGCGACCGCGTATTTATTCACTACTCTGGCCATGGCACACGTTACCAAGACCCGCAAGCTGGTGGTTGTGTGGAGGCACTGCTTCCTTATGACGGTATGAGCAAGGGGATGATCAGCAACACCGAGATGGCCAGCTTGTTAGCGCAAATCACGCAAAAAACCGACAAGTTATTTGTCATGTACGACGCCTGCCATTCTGGTGGGCTTGTGGCTGCCGCAGCCACCGCCAGAACGCGGGGCATTGCCAATAGCAATGACGAGGGCGCACTTCGACCCAAATTTGCGGCCCTATCGGAGGAATGCAGCAAGCCGGTGAATATCAAAACCCGCAGTTTGGTCAATGAGCAAGTTAATCGTGGCGCTTTGCCTCAAGACATCGTGCATATTTCTGCCGCACGTGACAACGAAATAAGTTTTGACGATGAGCAAAAAGGCGGTTTGGCAACACAGTATTTCCGCGATTGCATGTTGCGTGAAGCGAAAGACTTAGACGGCTCAGGCGCTATCAGTATCGAAGAGATCAAGCAATGCGCGCAAGGAAAAATCAACCTGCGCATGCAAAACGACAACAACTTTAAAGCGCATAACCTGGTCTTATCAGGTAACGGAAACTTTGTGCCGGCATGGTTTAGCCAAGGCGTACCGCAAACCGCGAATGTGATGACTGCTCTGGCCACTACAGACAAACCGGTTGCGCAAGTAGCTGTCTCCACCGCTCCTGCTACTCCAACGCCACCACCCACACAACAAATTGCATTGGCCACTCCTTCGGCTAACACCACTCCCGCGACTACCCAAAGCCAAACGCTAACCACGACTGAGTTAAAACCCTTGAGTGGCGAGGATGCGCTCAAGCAAATGTATGACCAGCGCAATGCCAAACGCAAAGTGCGCGTCACGCTGACCAAAGATCAGCTGGTGATCGGCAAAGACGTTTTGGAGTTCTCCGTACAATCTGACCGAGCCGGTTATGTATATGCCGCGCTCGCGGGCTCAGACGGTAAAGCTTTGTATATGTTGTTCCCGAACGATTTAGACCAAAACAACCGCATTGAGGCGGGACAGACCCTGAAGTTGCCGCAAGGTAAATGGCGTATCAAGTCATCCGGCCCAGTTGGCACCAACCATTTGTTGGTCATGGTGGCAGATGCACCGCGCGACCTACAAGCATTGAGCGCCAAAAAAGAAGGTCCCTTCATGACTTCTTTGAACGATGCAGGTGGACGTGCGCAGTTAGGTGCTTTGTTGACGTCGTCTAAGGCTATCAGTACAGCGGTATGTCAAAACACGGTATCGGCTAAAAACAATCCCTTGTGTTCGGATGCTTACGGCGCGAGCTTGGTGAGTATTAGAGAAGTGCCTTGATTAAGTTGAGTGAATAGGAGTTTGCTATGCAGGTAACTAAATTAGTTCGCTATGTAGTCGTCGCTTTATTGGCTGCGACCTTGGTTTTCTGTAGTGCATTACGTGCGCAAACATTAGACGAAAACTCATCTATCACTTTATCAGAGCAAGAAATAACACGCCTTAAGGGAATATTAGATCAGCCCATTGATCCAAACTCACTGAAGTCGACGCTTATAGAAGCATACAAACAAAAAGAAGTGGCCGCGTGGCGATTAGGTGACGACGTTAAGAGAGAGGAGTTACTTCGAGAATGGGCGCAAGTCGATCCGAGTGCGCGTTGGATATTACGAAATTTTCTTTCAATGACGCCTAAGCGTGCTGAAGCCTATCAGATTGGACATGAGCTAATTAAAGAAATTAAATACGCACCTTCTGCAGTACGAATTCGCGGGATTATTGCGTCAAACTATATAGAAGATAGCAATCTAAAACAGGCTGGAATATTGTTAGATGAGTGTGATTCGATTATTCGAAATGAATGGGGCCGCGTTCCACGACAAGGTACAAATGCTTATTGGATTGTGCGCGCTGAAATGGAGCACAACCTATATAAGTCTTTCTATCTTCGCCGAACGGGAAAGTGGCAAGAAGGAATTCAAGCTGCAAAGCTTGCAACGAGCAAGGGCAAAGAATTAATTTCGATAGACAGTATTGTTGATTTACGCGAAAGAAATTACGGGCGTATTTGGTACATGTCATCCATGGCGCAGTTGGCCGACCATCAATCAGCTGCCGGGTTGTATGCCGAAGCTGACATGACCTTGCGTGAAGCGTATCAATACGGGAAAAATAATGGATTTGCTGATAACCAGATGTTGCGGATCTTGAATGGGGTTGCTTGGCTTAGAAATGCAACGGGAAGATTTGAAGATGCTTTAGCGTATAGCGTTAAAAACGAAAAAATCATACTTGGGCAAGGTGTTCAAAAAGGCGCACCTAGTTGGTTGCATACACAAACACCCGGAACTTTAGCCCTGGCCGGTCTAGATAGATGGAACGAAGCTGCTGAAAGATTTGACGCAATTGACAAAGAAATGGAGCGACTAAAAACCAAGTCCTCATTGGCTTTTCAGGCGTGGCTCCGAGGCCCAGTTTTCTTGCATGCTGGTCGATATCCGCAGGCCAAAAAACTATATGAAGGTACTTTGAAGTGGCACGTCGAAAACTTCGGTGAGCACCATTACTTCACTGCCTACACCCGTGGCATGTATGCCATCGCTTTGTGGCGCAACGGCGACCCAATTGGCGCGCGCGTTCAATTCGACCAAGCGATTCAAAACATCACCTCGCCAGACGCACTGACTGGCGATTTCACCGAAGATGTATTCCGTCGCAAAGGAAAGAAATACATCTTTCAAAACTACATCGACTTACTTGCCACTACGGCTGACAAGGACGCAAAAGACGCGGCAATTATTTTTCAAATGGCTGACCATTTGAATTCATCCTCTGTTCAGCAAGCACTCTCTGACGCTGCAGTTCGCTCTGGTGTCAACATCCCTGGTTTGTCGGATGTGATTCGTAAAGAGCAAGACGCAAAAAACGAAGCCGCCACCTTGATGTCTTACATCACATCACAGGGAAGCGAAGGGGACAAAAAACGCAACCCCCAAGTCATTGAACAAATGCAAAAACGCATGCGTGAAATCGAAGGCTTGCGCAAAGAATACAAAGCGCAAATTCAAAAAGGCTTCCCAGAGTATTTCCAACTCATCCAACCCAAAGCGCCGAGCCACACCGATATCGCACAACAACTCAAACCTGATGAATTGTTTGTCTCCATCTTGCCTATGGAAAAACAAACCTATGTGTGGGCTATTGATTCCGCAGGCAAAGTGAGTTTCCACCAGTGGCAAGTTGGTGAAAAAGATGGCGCAAAGCTAGTCGACAAAATTCGTAAAACGCTGGATGTGGCTGGTCTTGGCAACAAGGCGCCTGTGTTTGACTACGCAGACGCACATACTGTCTACAAAGGCATATTTGGGCCTATCGAGTCTGAGATGCTAGATAAAAAGCATGTCATCGTTGCAACTTCTGGCTCATTTGCCAATATGCCATTGGGTGTGTTGATTCGCAAAACTGTTACCTCGCCAAACCCCTTGAACGCTGCGTGGTTGATCAAAGACACTGCTATCAGCCAAGTGCCAACCGCAAGCGGCTGGCTGTCTTTGAAGCGCTATGCCAAGGTGCCCTCTAGCACGCAACCACTGATTGCTTGGGGCGATCCTTTGTTTGATAACAAGGTTGCTACGCAGCAAATTGCAGGCGTCATCCCCAAAAATACGGCTGTTCGTTCGGCCATTGACACCCGCTCTACTTTGCAAATAGGACTGGAAAGATCGAATGAAGACAGTTACTTGGCCTATAGCAAAATTCCGCCTCTTCCTGAAACGCGAGATGAGGTGAATGAGTTGGCCAAAATTTTGGCGGCTGACCAGCAAGATGTGATTTTGGGCGCTGACGCGACGCGTCAATCGGTACTCAAGAGTAGCGCTTCTGGTCAATTAGGTAAAAAGCAAGTGGTGGTGTTTGCCACGCATGGTTTGTTGGCAGGCGATTTACCCAATTTAAACCAACCTGCGTTGGCGATGGCCTCAACTGCCAACCCCGCAGACTCACCTTTGTTGACGCTAGAAGATGTGTTGGGCCTCAAACTCAATGCCGACTGGGTGGTGTTGTCAGCTTGTAATACGGCTGGAGCAGACGGACGTGCTGAAGAAGCTTTGAGTGGGTTAGCCCGCGGATTCTTCTTTGCTGGAAGCCGCAGTTTGTTAGTCACGCATTGGTCTGTAGAGTCAGAGAGCGCAATGTTACTCACGACCCATACATTTGCCGCTTACAAGAAAGACCCACAAATGCGTCGTGCGGAAGCTTTGAAACAAGCGATGGTGGAGACTATGAAATTACCGCAGTACGCCCACCCAGCGTATTGGGCGCCTTACGCTTTGGTGGGTGAAGGTGGCCGCTAAACCTTTGTCATAACAACTAACAAAAGGCGCTGCTTTAATTAGCCGCGCCTTTTTTTGCAAAGACAATTTTGTCAATGACCACTTCGTTTTGTGCGTTGTAAGCCAGAAGAATTTTGACGTCATGGCCTTTGGCGGAGGCGAACACTTTTTCTTTTTCGGCTTTTTGTTCTAACGTGATTAAAGTACGAATGGCGTTGATCACGCTAAAAATTAAAAATGGGTTTTTAGACGTCACGCCCGATGAACTTGGTGGCTCAGACATCTGAATTTTCCCGCCGCTTTTCTCCACTTGGTTTACCCATACCTTCATGCGCTCAGGCATATTATTGGGCGAGACCTTGTCGTAAAACGGCACGGTTATCTCGGTCATGGGGGCTGCAAGAGAAGCCGAAAGTTGGTGGTCAAACTTGTCTGCATCTAAAAATGCCACGATAGGTGCCGCATCATCTTGTGGAGATTTGGCGGATGGATTTGTTTCACACGCGCTGAGTGCCAAGCAAGCAAGCAATACGATTGATAAACGAATAGATAACAAATGACGCATACAACACCTCTTCAAGAAGAAAGCAGATTGTGAACGATTCTATAAACTTATGTTTCTGTATTTTTAAGAGACAAGGCTCTGTCATACAAAAGGTTGCGTGACTCGCCGGTTAACTCTGCCGTCAGGCGCACGGCAGTTTTGAGTGGCACCTCTTGCATCAAAAGTTTCAGCATCTTGTCATGCACTTCAATCGGGTCGTTGATAACTGTTTGGGCGTGAACCACCAAAGCAAACTCACCACGCGTGCGCTGCGGACTAGCATCTATCCATTCGCGCAAGGTCTTGGCAGGCAAAGTCGAGATTTCTTCAAACTGTTTGGTGAGTTCTCTACCAACTGTCACCATGCGGTCACCAAGACTTGCTAGCGCTGTTGCGAGCGTTTCTATGCGATGCGGTGCCTCTAACAGCACATGTGCACGTCCATCTAATGCCAACAATTGCACGGCGCGTTCTCGCTCTGTCGCTTTGCTTGGTAAGAAACCAACAAACACAAATCCTGATGCATCTGCCGTGAATGAGCCGCATGCACTCAGTAAAGCCGTCACACTGCTGGCACCCGGCAGGGGCATGACACGAAATCCTGCCGCTTGCACATGCCAAGCCAAACGCGCGCCTGGGTCACTGACAGCAGGTGTTCCTGCATCGCTCACATACGCTACGCGTTGACCTGCCTGCAAACGTTGAATCACTTCTTGCGCAGCTTGCGTCTCGTTGTGTTGGTGCACGGCTAACCAATGGTTGGAGTTGCGCTCAATTCCATAGCTGCGTAACAAAGTTTGTGAGTGGCGCGTATCTTCACAGGCCAAGGTATCGCACACACTCAAAACATGCAGGGCGCGCAAGCTGATATCGGCCAAATTACCAATCGGCGTTGCCACCATATAAAGGGTGCCTGCAGGGTGGTGCTGCGCAGCCGCGGCATCGTGGGCAGCTGTGAGGGCAGATGAAAAATGCGTGGACAAACCCAAGAGAAAAATTCCTTCACCACCAAGCAAGCAGGGGATGCGGCAGAAGACCGCGCTTTGCACTATTTGCTAGCCCATGGCTTACAACTGGTACAACGCAATTATCGAACGCCAGGACGCGGCGGGGGTGAAATAGATTTAATCATGCAAGACAGGCACGGAACCATGGTGTTTGTCGAGGTACGTAAACGCTTGCATCCTTCATACGGAGGCCCTTTGGGCAGTGTTTCGGCATCCAAACGCAAGCGCATTGCGTTTGCCGCTAAATTTTTCCTGATGCGTCTGAAATACGAGCCCACCTGCCGGTTTGACGTGGTGGCGATAGACGCAAACGGACTCCATTGGTTGCAAGGGGCATTTACGGTGGATTGAGTAGCGCAAAAGGTATCATTACAGGATGCTTGAACAACGAATTGAACAACACTTCATCGACAGTGCTGATCTGAAATACCAGTCAGCGCAAGCCTTATCCAAACCGATTGCAGCCGCTATTTCAGCCATCTTGGCTAGTGTGACCAGTGGTGGCAAGGTGTTGGCATGTGGCAATGGTGGCTCTGCAGCAGACGCGCAACATTTCGCCGCTGAATTTGTAGGGCGGTTTGAACGCGAGAGGCCAGAGTTAGGCGCGATTGCTTTAAGCACAGACAGTTCTATATTGACTGCTATTGCCAACGACTACCACTACGACCAAATTTTTTCTAAACAAGTGCGTGCGCTTGGTCAGTCTGGAGACGTGTTGTTGGCCATTACTACCAGCGGCAACTCTGCCAATGTTTTAGCCGCTATCGAAGCCGCCCACGAGCGTGATATGACAGTCGTCGCACTCACTGGCAAGGGCGGTGGCAAGGTGGTGCAAGCTTTGCGTGAAACCGACGTGCATATTTGCGTGCCGCATGAGCGCACTGCCAGAATTCAAGAAGTGCATTTACTCACCATCCATTGCATTTGCGATGGCGTGGATACGCAACTATTGGGTGATCAAGAAGGAAACTAGGACTATGAATAATTCAATGGCTAAATATCTCACCGCTATTTCAATGGCGCTTGCGCTCAACGCCTGTGCGCCCGTCATGATGGGTGGCGTATTTGGAACGGCCATGATTGCCAGCGACCGTCGCACTACAGGCATTCAAGTCGAAGACGAAGGTATTGCGCAACGCAGTTCTAGCGCTATTCGCCAAAACTTTGGTGAAAAAGAACATGTGAATGTGGCGAGTTACAACCGCCAAGTGCTGATCACGGGCGAGGTGTCGAACGATCGCGTGCGCGGTCAAGTCGAGCAGTTGATTGGAAAAATCGAAAACGTGCGTTTGGTGGTGAACGAGTTGGGCATTGGTCCAGCTACTACCTTGGGTGAGCGTTCGGCCGATGTTGTCTTGGCTGCCAAAGTCAAGGCGGCGATGATCGATACGGAAGACGTCTTTGTTGGCGTCTACAAAATCGTAGTGGAGCGTGGCACCGTGTACTTGATGGGCCGCGTAACGCAGCGCGAAGGAACGCGTGCGACCGAAGTGGCGCGCGGAGTCAACGGGGTCAAACGTGTTGTGCGTGTTTTTGAATACATGAGCGAAGAGGAACTCGACGCCATGCGACCCAAGAAGACACCGGTGGACGAATCCAAGCCAACGCCTGTGACAACTGGTGCTGGCGCGCCTTTGAACAGCGCAGCCCCCGCACCAGCAACTGGCGCGGTGGTAACGCCCGTTAAATAATTAGCGAAGGCGCTTGATCAGGCTCGACGTATCCCAGCGCTTGCCGCCGAGCTTTTGCACATCGCCGTAGAACTGGTCGACCTGCATGGTGACGGGCAATACGGCGCCGTTGCGTTTGGCTTCGTCAAACACCAAGCCTAGATCTTTGCGCATCCAGTCCACTGCAAAACCAAAGTCAAATTTATCGGCCACCATGGTTTTGCCACGGTTGTCCATTTGCCAACTTTGAGCGGCGCCTTTGCCGATGACATCGAGTACCAAGTTCATATCCAAACCGGCTTTTTGACCAAAGGCAATGGCTTCACTCAGGCCTTGTACCAAACCTGCGATACAAATTTGATTGACCATCTTGGTCAATTGCCCTGCACCTGACGCGCCCATCAAAGTGAAGGCGCGCGAGAAAGCCATCGCCACAGGCTTGACGCAATCAAAAACAGATTCATCACCGCCACACATCACGGTTAACAAACCGTTTTGTGCGCCGCCTTGTCCGCCAGACACTGGTGCGTCAATAAAGGGAATGCCTAGGTTTTTAGCCGCCGCATAAATCTCGCGCGCAACGTCGGCTGATGCGGTGGTGTGGTCGACAAGAATAGCGCCGGCCTTCATGCCAGCCAATGCGCCATCCGCGCCAAAAATCACTGAGCGCAAATCGTCGTCATTGCCCACGCAGCAAAACACGATATCAGCACCAGCAGCAGCTTCGCGGGGAGTGGGCGCACTCTTAGGCGCTTTGGATTTGGCAAATTCAGCAACCCAAGCTTGTGACTTGGCGACTGAACGGTTGTAAACAGTGACAGCGTGACCGGCAGACGCCAAATGGGCCGCCATGGGGTAGCCCATTACGCCCATGCCGATGAAAGCGACGTGGGTGGAAGGTGCGGATTCATAGGTTTTTGGATTGATGCTCGACATGGTGAACTCTTTATGGTTGGGGGTTGAACTGCCGTGCATCATAGTGCGACTGCGCCGCTCTAAGCCGTTGCCGCTTGCATAGCTTGTGCCATGGTTTGCATCCCATAAGCCGATCCAGTTTGGATGGCATTGTGAATTTGTGTAGTTTTGCCTTCGCGTATCAGGTGCCGGATGGCAGGTGTCGCCACCATGACTTCAAAAACAGCGCGCTGCATATCGCTTTTGTAAGGGCGATAAAGCGTTTGCGACACCGCGCCAATCAAAGCTTCGCTCAGTTGTGTACGAACCAAGGCTTTTTCTGCGCTGTCAAACACATCGACGATGCGCTCGACGCTAGCCGCAGCGCTTCGGGTGTGCAGGCTAGCAAGCACCAGATGTCCCGTCTCGGCGGCGGTCAGTGCGAGACGGATGGTTTCCAAGTCGCGCAACTCTCCGACCAAAATGACGTCAGGGTCTTCGCGCAATGCCGCACGTAACGCATGCGAAAAGCTTTTGCTGTGGTGCCCTATCTCTCTTTGAGTCACCAAACACTGTTGGTTGGTGTGTATGAATTCAATGGGGTCTTCCAGGGTGATGATGTGTTGTTGTGTAGTTTGATTAAGGTGATGCAACAAAGCCGCCAAAGTGGTGGATTTACCGGATCCTGTCGGGCCTGTGACTAAAAAAAGCCCAGCGCTTTTGAGTAAATCTGGCAATACTTTCGGGGCGTTTATTTCAGCCAGAGAGGGGATGTCATCGCGGATATATCGCAAAACTGCGCCAATGCCCTTGAGGTTTTTAAATACATTGGCGCGAAAACGACCAAGGCTTGGAACAGTGAAAGAAAAATCGACCTCGTGGCCTTCTAAGAAGTATGCGTAAACACTTTTTTCCATATAAGAAGTTAAAGCTTCTGCGAGCCAGCATGCGCTATGCGCGTTTTGATTGCGATATCCGTTTTCGTTTAGCTTGTACGCGGCGCTATTTGAATTGCATGGTTCTTCGGTGGCCCTTTGTAAATTACCGCAGCTAGTTATGTGTAGTTCGCCTTGCACCCTGATCCATGGCGCCTGCATAGTACAAAAATGGATATCAGACGCCCCTTGCGCTAGTGCATGCTGAAGTACATCTACCAGATCCATTCGGAGTCCTTGTTAAAGTCACGCTTGTTATGAATACATTGCAAGACAACCTTCGATCCGTGCAATCGCGCATTGCTGCAGCCTGCGTTGCCTGCGGTCGTGACCCGTCAGAGGTCACTCTGCTGGCTGTATCCAAAACATTTGGCGCAGATGCCGTGCAAGAAGTGGCGACATGCGGGCAGAAAGATTTTGGTGAGAACTACATCCAAGAAGGTGTAGATAAAGTCATTTTTCTGCAAAGTACCGCTGATGCAAAAAGCCCACTGATTTGGCATTGCATTGGTCCCATCCAAAGCAATAAAACCAAATACGTGGCGGAGTTCTTCAGCTGGGCGCACACAGTCCATCGCCTCAAAATTGCGCAACGCTTGAATGACCAACGCCCTGAGCAATTGCCACCTTTGAATGTGTGCTTGCAAGTCAATATCGATGGCGGTGCAACCAAGTCAGGCGTTGCGCCAGAAGAATTATTAGAGCTAGCAAAGCAAGTAACTCAACTACCACGACTCGTATTGCGTGGCCTGATGACTATTCCAGATCCAGTAGAAGGCTTTGAAGCGCAAGTCGCCCTCCACGCAAAAGCCAATGCGTTGTTTGATAAAGTGCGTGCCGAATTAAACCTACCTAACTTCGACACGCTGTCTATGGGTATGACTTCCGATTTGGAAGCGGCGATACATGCTGGCAGCACGATGGTGCGTGTGGGCACCGCTATTTTTGGTGGCCGCATATAAATGAAGAAAATTACCTAGAGGTGACATTAGGCACACACTCTGCTAAACTCAGTAAATGAAGCCGTTTCGTTGGAATCACGAGAAAAATGAAACTCTCAAGCAAGAGCGCAGCATCTCATTTGAGGAAATAGTGCTCGCGATTGAATCGGGTGGTTTGTTGGATGAGTTAAAGCATCCAAACAAAGAAAAATACCCTAACCAATTGGTGTTTGTGGTGGGACTTGATGGCTATGCCTACTTGGTTCCTTACGTTGAAGAGACCGAATACTATTTTCTAAAAACTGTGATCCCAAGCCGCAAAGCTACAAGAGACTATCTTGAATAGGAGACTTAAATGAAAAAATTAGATGCCTTTGAAAAAGACCTGTTGGATACCTTTGATAAAGGCGAATTAAGGTCGACATCGCCTTCAAAAGCCAAACTGGCTAAATTTAAGGCGGCTGCAAGCGCCACTTTTATCAAAGATAGGCGAATTAATATTCGACTGTCAACCCCTGACCTCATGGACATTCAGGCACGTGCCCTTGAAGAAGGCATCCCGTATCAAACGTTTATTGCCAGCGTTTTGCATAAATATGCCTCTGGCCGTTTGTACGAGCGCCAATCTAACTTGCAGCCGAAATCGGCGAAACGTTAGCCTTAAAGGCTTTAAAACCTAGGCAAATCAGGATGCTTGATTTGCCCGGCGCGCACCAGCATCTTTCCGTACTCAGCACATCGGTTCAACGTAGGAATCACTTTTCCAGGATTTAGCAAACCCTTGGGGTCAAAAGCACGTTTCACAGCAAACATTTGTTCGTTTTCTTCAGCGCTGAACTGCACGCACATGCTGTTGAGTTTTTCAATGCCAACTCCATGCTCACCGGTGACCGTGCCGCCCATCGCCACACTGGTTTCTAAGATATCTGCACCAAACAATTCGCATCGATGAAGTTGGTCAGGGTCATTTGCATCAAACAAAATTAGTGGATGCAAATTGCCATCACCTGCGTGAAATACATTGGCGCAACGCAATTGGTACTTCTTCTCCATCTCAGCAATGGCCAACAAAATATCGGCCAAACGCTTGCGTGGAATGGTGCTGTCCATGCACATGTAGTCGGGGCTGATGCGTCCTGACGCAGGAAAAGCGTTTTTACGACCACTCCAAAAGCGTAAACGCTCTGCTTCGTTTTGGCTCACCGCAATCGCAGTTGCGCCACACTGACGCAACACTTCGCTCATGCGGCCAATTTCTTCTTCTACTTCTTCTGGTGTGCCGTCACTCTCGCACAGCAAAATCGCTTCGGCGTTGAGGTCATAGCCCGCATGCACAAAGCCTTCAACGGCGGCAGTCATGGGCTTGTCCATCATTTCTAAGCCCGCAGGAATAATGCCCGCTGCGATAACCGACGCCACCGCATCCCCTGCTTTGCGCATGTCGTCAAAGCTTGCCATGATGCAGCGCGCCAATTGGGGCTTGGGTACAAGCTTGACTGTCACTTCAGTCGTGACGGCCAGCATGCCTTCGCTACCAACCACTAGTGGTAATAAATCCAGCCCAGGAGTTTCTAGCGCGTCGCTTCCAAATTCGATGACTTCACCCTCAATGGTGAAGCCTTTGACTTTCATCACGTTATGCAAAGTTAGTCCGTATTTCAAGCAGTGCACGCCACCAGAGTTTTCCGCCACATTGCCACCGATGGTGCAAGCAATTTGACTGGACGGATCTGGCGCGTAATACAAACCCAAATGCGCCACGGCTTCGCTGATCGCCAAGTTGCGCACACCACACTGCACGGTGGCGGTGCGTGCAATGGGGTCAATATTCAAAATTTTGTTGAACTTAGCTAAAGACAAAGTCACACCTTGCGCATGTGGCATCGCACCGCCAGACAAACCTGTACCTGCACCACGCGCCACAACGGGCGCATCAATCGCATGGCAGGTCTGCAATGCGGCTTGCACTTGTTCGTAGGTTTCTGGCAACACCACACACAAAGGACGTGCCCGATACGCTGTCAGGCCATCACATTCATAAGGTACGGTGTCTTCAGTGGTGTAGAGCACCGCATGCGCTGGCAAGATACGCAAAAGTGCAGCCACCACTTGGGACTGGCGCTCTGCATGGGTCATTGACTCTAAGTGCGCAGATGAAATAGGGGCATTCATGGCAGGGACCTCGATAGTTATTTGAAGATGACGGTTTTATGGCCGTTTATTAGCACGCGGTGTTCGCTATGCCATTTGACGGCACGCGCCAAAACTTGGGCTTCGGTATCACGGCCGCGGGTGGTCAGATCTTCCACAGTTTTGCTGTGGTCGACGCGGGCAACATCTTGTTCAATGATCGGACCTTCGTCCAAGTCAGCCGTCACATAGTGGGCCGTTGCGCCTATGAGTTTGACGCCGCGGTCATGCGCTTGGTAATAAGGTTTGGCACCTTTAAAACTTGGCAAAAAACTGTGGTGGATATTGATCGCACGACCCGCAAGTTTTTTGCACATGTCGTCGCTCAAGATTTGCATATAGCGCGCCAACACCACCAGCTCGGCGCCTTCAGATTGAATGATCTCAAACTGCTTCGCCTCACCTTGCACTTTGGTCGCGGCGGTGATGGCAATATGGTGAAAAGGCACGTTGTAACTGGCCGCGAGTTGGTAAAAATCTCTATGGTTGCTGATGATGGCGCGTATATCAAGTGGCAACAGGCCACTTTTCCAACGAAACAGCAAATCGTTCAAGCAATGGCCTTCTTTGCTAACCATCAGAACCGTGCGCATAGGTTGTGACGCATCGTGCAAAGTCCATTGCATGCTGAGCGTTTTTGCCAAACCCAACAGCTGCGTGCGCAATTCGTCTTGTGCAACCGCATCGCAAGCAAAACGTACCCGCATAAAAAACAAGCCGGTATCGGGATCGTTGTATTGGGCGGCTTCTTCAATGTTGCCTTGGCGCTCGAGTAAAAACCCCGACACGGCGTGCACGATGCCCGTACGGTCTGGGCATGACAAATTGAGGATGTAAGCAGTCATCGGTCAATTGTAGGTACGCAAGCGCGACAAGCTCCCTAGTAGGGAAAAGGCAAAATACCACCCCATGTTTTCTATGCGCTCAGCTGCTGGGTTTTCTATTCGCGTTGCTGGTACTTTGTTGTTGGCTTGGGTCGCAGCGCAAGTCTGTATTGCCTTGCACACACCCTTGCCTTGGATGATTGGGCCTCTGCTTGCTACATCATTTGCATCGATGCGCGGTGCGCCCACGCTCAGTTGGAACCCCTTTCGTGATGCGGGCCAATGGGTCATCGGTACAGCTCTAGGCCTTTACTTCACGCCGCAGGTCACCGCCTTGTTGGTGAGTCTGTGGTGGGCGATTGGATTGGGCATTGTGTGGGCGCTGTTGCTGGGGCTCGCTTTTGGTCGCTGGTTGCATTGGGTACATGCACCGCGCATGGTAGGCCTAGACCGCGCGACCACTTACTTTGCTGGTCCTATTGGTGGCGCATCTGAAATGACGCTTTTAGCCGAGCGCGCCATGGCAAGAACTGACTTGGTAGCGTCTGCACATAGTTTGCGCGTCTTGATCGTCACCGTGGTCGTGCCCTTTGTGATGCAGTTCAGCGGGTGGCATGGTTTAGATGTGGCGCCCACCTTTGCGCGTCAACTCGATTGGCAGGGCTTGGCGCTTTTGGCCTTGTGCACAGGCGCGGGTGCGGGTGTGATGAAGTTGATGAAGCGCCCCAACCCATGGTTTTTAGGTCCATTTTTGGTGGCAACTGCGTTGACGATGAATGCAATCACGCTCTCAGGCATTCCGTCTTGGTTGTCCAACACCGCGCAGATGGTGATTGGTGTGAGTTTGGGGGTGCGTTTTACCGCCTCATTTATGCACACCGCACCGCGTTGGTTGGCCAGTGTGGCCTTGGCGACGGTGGTGATGATTGTGGTGTGTGCCGGTTTTGCAGAGGTCTTGGTGTGGCTCACTGGCCTGCCTTTGCCCACCATGATGTTGAGCACGTCACCGGGTGGAATTGCTGAAATGGCGATTACCGCCAAAGTGTTGCAACTTGGGGTGGCTGTGGTCAGCGCGTTTCAGGTGTGCCGACTAGTGGCTATTTTGTTATTGGTGCAACCTATCTATTACTGGCTGTATCTCAGAAAACCTTAGTGCACCACTACAGGGTTTTGGGCCAATTCTGCGTAGCCGGCCAACGTGTCTTCTACTTCTTCTTGGGTGGGAGAGTTTTCTTGCCAAGCGCGCAAATGGGCTTGGAACTGCTCGGCCCATGAGCCTTCTAAAAATAACTCTTTGCCAGAACGCTTGTCGACAATCTCAAACCCGTGGCGGGCCAGCACGGGCACATCAGGACGGGTGGGCAGAAACTCTGTTTCTTGCATTTGCAGGTGCATGACGGAGAAAGTCTCAGAGTTATAGAGCATGTCCATGGTGTCGTGGCTTTCAGTAAAACGGATGGGTACCCGTAGGATATCGGATTCAAACGCCAAATTTCAAGACTTAGGTCTCTCAACCTTACGTAATTGCTGGTCGACAAAGTCGCCATTGGCGTTGGTTACCCGCAAACGCACTGGCAAATAGTCTATCGACGGGGCAAACCAAAGTTCGATCGCTTGGTCAAATTCCTTGCGGGGCTTGCGGTTGATCTTGATGGTCGGGACGTCGCCATAGGGCAATTGCAGGGTTTCAGACTTCTCGACCAAGAACAGCCACACCTCGGCATCACGCGTCGCTACGGTTTGAAACGAGAGCATGGTGCCTACGGGATAACGCTCGGGCTCAGCGGATAGCAGGGCTGCAATTTGCATCACCACGCTCAAGCGGTCTTGCGCGCCTTTGAGCATAGGCACCTCAGGCGCGTTATTGCTAAAACTGATCACACCTTTGTCGCGCTGAAAATGCGAAGCGACTTCGGTGCGGAATTTGTCGCCAAAGCGCTGCGGCATCAAACCCTCGGAGCCTAGAGTTCCTTGGCTTGTTTGACTACGAGACCCTAATAAAAACGCACCCACCTCCAATTTGGAGTCATAGCGTTGCCCATCATGCTGCCAAGAAAACTCTGCCCATGCGGAATAGTTCATCTGCTTGGACATGCCAAGCACTTGGTATTTCAAAAATACAGGCGCTGGAACTTTGAAGGCGCTGGCTTCGTTTGTAGGAACGCCGTCACCTGCAAAGCGAGGATAGGGCGGCATATCCACGCCAGAAGCTGCGCGAGCAGGGAGAACGACTGCTGCGGCAATGTCTTGGTTTCCAATTGAGGAAATGCTTGTGTTGCTGTTGCCGCCTTGCGTGGTTTCTGATGTCAGCGCTGAGTTTGTATCCGCAGATGTTGAGGCAGTAGAGGGTGGCACAGCTTCAACTTTGGTTGGTGGTTTTTGTGCGGGAGTACTTTTCGGTTTGGCTGGTGGAGTCGCACTTTGTGCAGGTGGCAGTTGAATTTGTCGTGTCACAAACGCTTTGGTTTGCAGTGTTTGCTCCGCACTAGGCGTCAACCATAAATTGCTAGATGCAAGCAACCACACATGCACTAACAAAACCGCGGATGCAACAAGGAAAGTGGTGCGCCAACTAGGTAAGCGCATTTGCACCGCAGCCAGTGTGTTTGCTTTGAAAGCGGCTTGCACAGCCGCGCGTTCATTCATAAAGTGGGCGATTATGATCAGGTGAATAAATACATCTATAAGTAATTTTGCCTGAGGACTTTCGGTTATGAAACTTGCCACCTACAAAGACGGATCACGAGACGGACAACTCGTAGTCGTTTCGCGCGATCTAAGCACTGCGCATTACGCAACAGGCATCGCTAACAAAATGCAGCAAGTGTTGGATGACTGGGGCTTTATTGCGCCGCAACTCGTTGATTTGTCTGAAACATTGAACCAAGGCAAAACGCGGCATGCATTTACATTTGATCCTGCCATGTGCATGGCGCCTCTTCCGCGCGCCTACCAATGGGCCGATGGCTCTGCCTACATCAACCATGTGGAATTAGTGCGCGCAGCACGCGACGCTGTTGTGCCTGAGAGCTTTTACAAAGATCCGTTGATGTACCAAGGTGGTAGCGACGACTTTATGGGTGCGCAAGACGACGTGGTCTGTGCCAGCGAAGACTTTGGTATTGACTTTGAAGCTGAGATTGCAGTGATTACCGCTGATGTACCGATGCAGTCGACGCCAGATGAGGCCTTGGAAGGTATCCGATTAGTGATGCTAGTCAACGATGTGTCATTACGCAACTTAATCGCAAACGAATTAGCCAAAGGCTTTGGCTTCGTGCAAAGCAAACCCGCAACCGCATTTAGTCCCGTTGCAGTCACACTCGATGAATTGGGAGACGCATGGGACAACGGCCGACTTAACTTGACCGTGCAGTCTACGTGGAACGGCCGCAAAGTCGGCATGTGCGAGGCCGGGCCTGAGATGACATTTCATTTTGGCCAGCTCATTGCCCACATTTGCAAAACCCGCAATGTGCGTGCTGGGTCTGTGGTCGGAAGCGGCACCGTTAGCAACCAAGGCATCGACGTCAACGGCAAAAAGGAATGGCCGAAAGGCTATAGCTGCATTGCCGAGAAGCGTGCGATTGAAAACATCTTGGACGGCAAGCCCAGCACCGAATTCATGAAATACGGAGACACGATTCGCATTGAAGCCAAGGGCGCGGATGGACAAAGCGTATTTGGCGCGATTGACCAAAAAATCGCGCCACTTCAACTTGCATAGAATATTCTTTATGCACTGTCTGCGCAACACCACCCACATCATCCGCTTCGTGCTGGTGTGGTTTGCTTTGTCGGTAGGCGTGACCATTGCATCTCCCATGGTGCAACCCAAAGCTATGGACATGGTGTGTACCAGCACCGGTAGCATGAAGCTGGTTGTGCAAGGTGATGTAGAAAGTTCTGCTTCTACTTCCCCTACCTTGGACTGTCCCTTGTGCGCTACCGTCGCCGCACTACCGCCAGCGTTCAACACAACGCTGACACAACCCTCTCCTCTTTCGCATGCGTTGTTGCCTACTGTGGCAGCACACATCGCGTCTCTCACGGCTCCGCCACTGCCTTCGCGCGGACCGCCTACTTTCCTCCTTTGATCTTTAAGCGGGCATAGCGCGTTTGCGTTGTACGTTGTTTGGCGAGTAATTAACGTGATGTTGTTACTCACTAGGGGAAAAGTTAGGAATTTATGTCGTTAAAAAAATTTATCTCAGTAATATTGTTTAGTTCTTCTATTTTTGTTTGTCTTGCGCATGCGCACATTGTTCTGATAGACCAATTAGCGGTAGCGGGAAGTTATTACAAAGGCGCCCTCCGTGTAGGTCACGGATGTGGAGACGAGCCCACCACTGCAATCACTGTGAAAATTCCTGCAGGATTCGAAGGCGCCAAGCCGCAGCCAAAGTTTGGCTGGACCCTCTCCATCAAAAAACAGTCGTTGTCAAAACCATACAACAGCCACGGTAAAACCCTCACAGAGGATGTGGTGGAGATCAAGTGGCAAGCTAGCAGCAAAGACTTTTATTTACCAAATGAACAGTTTGATGAGTTTTCATTCTTCACGCGTTTGCCTGCTAAATCTGGCCCCCATTGGATCAGCGTCAGACAAGAATGCACAAAAGGTGTCAATGATTGGTCAGAATTACCGGTGTCCGGTACCTCGACCAAAGGCCTGAAATCACCAGCCGCTTTATTAGAGCTACTGCCTTCACAAGAACAACACCAACACTAATGCAATTACCAAAGGAAATCATGAAACATCTCCCACGCACATTCGCTCTCGCAGCCAGTATTTTTTTCGCAATTCACGTTGCAGCGCAAACCATTGCAGTCACTAACGCTTGGGCGCGTGCCACGGTACAAGGCCAAAAAGCGACCGGCGCATTTATGACTGTCACTTCTAAAGAAAACGCCAAGCTGGTCGCGGTCAGCAGTCCTGTCGCTGGCATAGTAGAAATTCACGAGATGAAGATGGACAAAGACGTTATGAAAATGGCGGCACTTCCTAACGGCCTCGACTTGCCAGCTGGAAAAGCAGTCGACTTAAAGCCTGGTGGTTACCACATCATGTTGATGGACTTGAAATTGTCTTTAACTAAAGACGTCGCCGTACCTTTGACCCTGACCTTTCAAGACACCAGTGGAAAAAAATCGCAGCAAGTTGTGCAAGTTCCTGTGGGTTTGCAAGCTCCACTTGGACAGAGCATGAACCACCAACAAGGGGATCACAAGCATTAATCCGTTTTTTGCTGAGGCTCCTAGGGTTTATGCTTCTATCTTTGACATCCAGCCCTTAGGAGGCCATGCATGACTGATTCCAATGCGTTTGATTTCACCAAATTCGTTCCCGGTTTTGATTTCTTAAAAAACCTCACGCCGCACGCGCCTGCAACAGGCACTGGCGCTCCGGGTTGGGTCGCGCCTACCTTAGATCCCCAAGAAATCGACAAGCGCATCCAAGAACTCAAGACGGTGCAGTTTTGGTTAGAGCAAAACGCCAAGGGCATCGCTGCCACCATTCAGGCTATGGAAGTGCAGCGAATGACTTTGACTACTTTGCAAAATATGAATGTGAGTTTTCAAGACATGGCGGAGTCGCTCAAGGTCAAGCCAACAGCGAATGCAGCACAGCAGGAAGAAGAAAAACATCCGGCTAAAGCAACTGCTAAAGACAACAAGATTGACCCCGCGCAATGGTGGGGTGCATTGACCGAGCAGTTCCAACACATCGCCTCACATGCCATGCAAGACATGACTCACCATGCAGCTACGCATGCAACTAATGCAGTTCCGAAAAATTTCGCAGCCAAAAAAACCACTGCTTCAACTAAAAATAGTCGTACTGCTGGTGCTGTGAAACGAAAAGCTGTTGCGAAGAGCAGTACAGGAACATCTAAGCCAAAAGCGTCACGCTAAGTCGATGACTGTTGCATTCGCACCAAAAAGAACCTAGCAAACCATGAAGTTATTTCCCTACGGCCATGCCACGCACCCGCAGTGGCAAATGGCAGCAGGCTTGGTGTTGGCGCAATTGCGTGCGCATCTCACTTTGCCCGAATACGCCAGCGCACCACCCCTTGGGTTGTTGTACATCACTGATCTATTCGCAGTAGACGCACAAGATATCTTGGACCATCTGAGTGCTGAGTTGCCTGAAGTCACCGATTGGGTGGGCACGGTAGGCGTGGGCATTGCGGCCAACAATGTCGAGTACTTTGACGAGCCCGCTATGAGCGTAATGTTGTGCGATATATCGAGCGAGCATTACAGAGTGTTTAGCGGCGTCGCGCCCTTGGTGCATCTGGGCGGCGCGCATGCATTCATGCCGCACACCGCCTTAGTCCATGCCGATGCGCAAACGCCAGATGTTCCCGAATTGATTGCTGAATTAGCACAACGCACAGACAGTGGATATGTATTTGGTGGCTTGGCGTCGAGTCGCGCAGACGTAGTGCAATTTGCTTTACGGGGTGACGGCAATATCGCAGGACAAGGCAAAGCCGGTGGCGTTTTCCATGGTGGTTTGAGTGGCGTGGCATTTGATGCCGACGTTGCACTCATATCACGTGTGACCCAAGGTTGTGTGCCCATTGCACCTGTGCACACCGTAACTGCATGCGAAGGCCATTTGGTCACGCATCTTGATGGCGAACCAGCATTAGATGTATTGGTGCGTGATTTGCAAATTGACCTGGCTACGCCTCAACCAGCTTTGGCCAAAGTGCGTGCAACACTCGTTGGATTGGCGCAAGCCAAAGATGCGTCGATCAAGCGCACTGGTGAGTTTGATGATGCCGTGTTGGTTAGGCACATCATTGGACTAGACCCCGGTCGCGAGGCAGTGGCTATTGCGCAAGCGGTGGAAGTTGGCATGCAGCTCACGTTTTGTCAACGCAACGCTGCAGCAGCCCGTGCAGACTTGATGCGCATTGGCGCAGAAATTCGCGAAGCCCTAGAGCCCGAAGAAATGACCGCTGAATTGGCCGGCGCCTTGAACACCGACACCGACAACCAACCCCATTCCGCGCGCCGCATGGCTGGCGCCATCTACGTCAGTTGCGCCGGACGCGGCGGCCCGCATTTCGGTTCCCCCAGCGCCGAACTCAACATAGTCCGTCGCGCCCTAGGCGACGTCCCCCTTGTAGGTTTCTTCGCAGGCGGCGAAATCGCACACCAAGATTTGTACGGCTATACGGGCGTGTTGACAGTATTTACTGCGTGAGAATTTAATTGGGGTCAGACCCCAATTAAATTCCAGCTAACTAATTAAATATTGCTATTCAATAATTGGCAAACATTTTCTAAAGACATCACTCGAACATCGTCGCCTAGCGGGTAATTGTCGAGCCCTGATGACACTACGATTTTTTTAGTTGGTTTTAAATCTTCGCATGCAGAATAAAAACCGCGACCGACTTTGGGTGCATGGCCTCGCTTGATTTCAATGGCCCATAGTTCGTTGCCAGGCCAGAGTAATAACAAATCAATTTCTGCGCCGCCACTGGTTCTGTAAAAGTAAGCTTGAACGCCATCTGGTGCGCACGCCAAAATATTTTCTATGCAATAGCCTTCCCAACTTGCTCCGACCACCATATGTGAAAGAAGTGCATCCGTAGTGTCGATATTCAGCAATGCATGCACCAGTCCGCTGTCGCGCACATATACCTTGGGCGTTTTGACTAAACGCTTACCTACATTGGTGTGCCATGGGCGCAGACGGCGCACCAATAGTAAGTCGCACATAAGATCGATATAGCTTTGCGCGGTTTTGACATCTACCCCCAAGTTGCGCGCAAGGTGTGCGACATTGAGTAGCCCCCCTTGGTGGTGCGCCAACATGGTCCAAAAGCGTTGCAGAGTTTCTGCAGCTATGCGTGGCCCGAACTGCGGAATGTCGCGCTCTAAATACGTACGGATAAAGTTGTTACGCCAGCGCATACTCGCTGGCCCACTGTTGGCAGTGAAGCTGGCCGGAAACCCTCCGCGTAACCACAGAGTGTCTTGGCTGCCTGATCCCGTTTCAAGCAAAGTCAGGCCGGATAGTTCTAAATAGGCGATGCGACCCGCCAAAGTCTCACCAGATTGCTTCAAGACATCAAGTGAAGCAGATCCGAGCAAAAGGTACTGTCCATTGTTGTGTCCATCGCGGCGACCTTGGTCGATCAGTCCTCGCAAGAGAGGAAACAAGCCTGGCGCTCGGTGAACCTCGTCCAAGATGACGAGCTTGCCCAATTGTTCAGCAAGATAAGTTTCTGCATCTTGCAGTTTGGCGCGGTCTTTTTCTGACTCTAAGTCCAAGTAGACGCTCGGGCGCGATCCTGCCACTTCGTGCGCGAGCGTGGTTTTGCCAACTTGTCTTGGCCCGAGCAAGGCCACAGCAGGCGATTCTGCCAATTCAAGGCTTAATTGGGTACTTAAAGTACGGTGAAACATCCTTGCAATTATGGAGTTTCATTCCATGATTTGCAAGGATAAATAAGGCGGTATTTAAACCCCTAGAGCGCGATTTGCCTTAAATCGTTGCACAAATCCAACAAACTGCCCCCCATCCAAAGCATCCCTAACCTCCTGCATTAAGTTAAGGTAGTAATGCAAGTTGTGCACCGTAGCCAACATGGGCCCGAGCATTTCGCCGCAGCGGTCTAAGTGGTGCAAGTACGCGCGGCTAAAACCCGCGCGGCCACCGTCGTTCCAAGCGACGCCCCCTCCGTCAGCGGTAGGTGTGCCAGCGCATGCATAGCAAGTACAACTCGGATCGATAGGGCGTGGATCGCTTTTGTGTTTGGCGTTACGCAGTTTGAGATCGCCAAATCGGGTGAACAAGGTGCCGTTACGCGCGTTACGGGTAGGCATGACGCAGTCAAACATATCAACGCCTTGCGTGACGCCTTCGACCAAATCTTCGGGTGTGCCGACGCCCATCAGGTAGCGCGGTTTGTGGGCGGGCAGTCGGTGGGGCGTGTGCGCCATGATGCGCAGCATTTCGTCTTTTGGTTCGCCTACGCTCACGCCGCCCACAGCGTAGCCAGGGAAGTCCATGGCGACGAGTTGTTCAAGAGATGCTTGGCGCAGGCTTTCAAACATGCCGCCTTGCACGATGCCAAACAAGGCGTTGGGATTGTTCAAGCGCGCAAATTCGTCTTGGCTGCGACGCGCCCAACGCAAACTCATTTCCATCGACTGCGCGGCCTGCGCTTCGGTGGTCAATTTGCCGTCGGTTTGGTAAGGCGTGCATTCATCGAGCTGCATGGCGATGTCGCTGTTGAGCATGGTCTGAATTTGCATACTCACCTCTGGCGACATAAACAATTTGTCGCCGTTCACGGGAGATGCGAAGTGCACGCCCTCTTCGGTGATCTTGCGCATCGCACCCAAACTCCAGACCTGAAAACCACCGCTGTCGGTCAGGATGGGTTTGTGCCATTGCTCAAAGCCGTGCAAACCTCCAAAGCTTTGCATGACATCCAAGCCAGGGCGCATCCACAAATGGAAGGTATTGCCCAAAATGATTTGCGCGTCCATCTCATGCAAGCTACGCGGCATCACGCCTTTGACCGTGCCGTAGGTGCCCACAGGCATAAAAATAGGCGTCTCGACCACGCCGTGGTTCAGAGTCAGACGGCCTCGGCGGGCAAGGCCTTCGGTTTTTAGGAGGTTGAAAGTTAGCATCTTTGCAGTGTAAGTTTTGACTTGGTTGTGTGCGTTTAGATTGCCTTATTTCTCTCCAAAAGCATCGCGTCCCCATAACTAAAAAATCGGTACCCCTTTGCAATCGCATGCCGATAAAGCGCATGCATGTGCTCAAACCCAGCAAACGCACTCACTAGCATCAGCAAAGTGCTTTTAGGTAAATGGAAATTAGTGATGAGCACGTCCACCACCTGAAACGTAAACCCTGGGATTATAAAAATCTGCGTGTCATCGCAAGTTTGGCCTGTCTTAGCCCAAGACTCCAATGTGCGCACGCTGGTCGTTCCAACTGCTACCACCCGCCCACCGCGGGCGCGGCAATCTGAAATGGCTTGAACAGTTGTCGCTGGAATGTTGTACCACTCGCTATGCATGCGGTGTTCAGAAAGGTTCTCCGTTTTAACAGGCTGAAATGTGCCTGCGCCTACATGCAATGTGACATTAGCGGTCCGTACGCCTTTGTTGGCAAGTGCGTCCAAAACGCCTTGGTCAAAGTGCAAAGCCGCGGTGGGTGCCGCTGCTGCGCCAGGTTCTTTGGCAAAAATCGTTTGGTAACGTTGCTCATCCTCGGCCGAATCGGTGTGGGTGATGTAGGGCGGAAGCGGCACATGTCCGTACTTTTGCATCAACGTATGGGGTTCTTCGCTAAAAGCAAAGCGAAACAGTTGGCCGTTTTCATCAGGCCAGCGACCTAAATAAGTTGCCGAGAATTCATTGCCTTGCGGCCCCATGCGCAGGACCGTTCCCACTGGCGGCTTTTTACTCACCTTCATGTGCGCAACAACTTGATTGGAGGCCTCACCCGCAACATCAGGCAGAACACGCTCAACTAATAATTCCAACTTGCCACCGCTTGGCTTTTCACCAAATAGCCGCGCTTTCACGACTTGCGTGTCGTTAAACACTAGCAGATCGTCGGCTTGAAGAAGTTCAGGTAATTCTTTGAATATGCGGTCTGTAACCGCAGAACCTGGACGGCCATCTAGCAAGCGCGAGGCGCTGCGTTCAACAGAAGGGTGCTGGGCTATCAGCTCTGGCGGGAGCGCGAAATCGAAATCGTTCAGGGTGTAAGTGTTTGGCATGTGCTTGAGGGCAGGACGGGCCCGTTCCAAGTGAAAAAGGTATTTTCGCAGGCTTATTTGGGCATGCAACATATAGCGCGGGCACAATCAAAGCCCATGCCCTCACCCGCCAAGCCAACTGCTAAAAAAGCGCCAGAGCCACAAGCTAAGCAGTCAGCATCTAAGCCTTTGACCGCCCCGCAAAAAGCCCTGCGCAAACTGGGCTTGAACCGCGCGATCGATTTAGCCTTGCATTTGCCCTTGCGCTATGAAGATGAAACCCGCATCGTCCGCTTGTCAGACACCCGCGAAGGCGACGTGGCGCAAATTGAAGCCAATGTCACATCATGCGAAGTGGCGTACAAACCAAGAAGGCAATTGCTGGTAGTCGTAGACGATGGCTCCGACACTTGTACTCTGCGATTTTTTAACTTCTACCCTTCTCAACAAAAAGCGCTAGCAGTGGGCAATCGTTTGCGATTACGGGGAGAAGTCCGCGGCGGCTTTATGGGTCGCACCATGATGCACCCCAGCTTTAATGCCGCTGGCGGAGAACTACCCAACGCTCTCACCCCCACATACCCCACATCCGCAGGCCTACCCCAATCGTATTTACGCAAAGCCGTTCACAGCGGCGTGCTGCAAGCAGCAAGGCAAGGCGAGTTTGTAGAGACCATTCCAACTGGACAAACGCCACCTTCGTTAGCGCAAAGCAACACTGAAACTTGGGGACTAGAGCAGTCCTTGCATTTTCTGCATCACCCCACCCCAGACGTATCGCTAGCGCAATTAGAAGACCGCACCCACCCCGCTTGGCAGCGCCTCAAAGCCGAAGAATTGCTGGCGCAACAACTCTCACAACTCCAATCCAAACGCGAGCGCGCCACTTTGCGTGCGCCAGCACTCGGGCTTCATAAAATTGGATTGCAAGAACAACTCTTAGGCGTTTTGCCTTTTGGCCTAACCAACGCGCAAAGACGTGTTGGAGAAGAAATCGCCAACGATATCCAGCGCCCCATCCCCATGCACCGCCTTTTACAAGGCGACGTTGGCTCAGGCAAAACCGTAGTCGCCGCATTGGCGGCAGCCATCGCCATCGACAACGGCTGGCAATGCGCCCTCATGGCCCCCACCGAAATCTTGGCCGAGCAACATTTCCGCAAACTCATAGGTTGGTTAGAGCCTTTGCTAACACCATTAGGAAAACGTGTTGCATGGCTTACCGGCAGCCAAAAGAAAAAAGAGCGTAAAGAAATACTGGCGCTCATAGCCAGTGGCGAAGCTGCATTGGTAGTCGGTACACACGCAGTCATCCAAGAACAAGTGCAATTTAAAAACTTGGCCCTAGCCATCATCGACGAGCAACATAGATTCGGCGTAGCGCAACGCTTGGCTCTTAGAGAAAAAATGCACACAGCAACCAGCACAAAAAGTCAGCCGGAAAAAATTACTCCCAATACAAAAAGTTCTGCAAGTGGAGTGGGGGCAGATGTGGCGACATCAGAAGCGGAGCGCGGAGCCACATTTGCCCCCACTTCGCTTGCAGAACCCTATCCAAGTAACCAAAAAGTAATTAGCCAAAACACAAAAAGCAACAACGTAGCCAACGCGAATCAACTAGAACCCCACATGCTAATGATGAGCGCCACCCCCATCCCCAGAACGCTAGCCATGAGCTACTACGCCGACCTAGACGTCTCCACCCTAGACGAACTCCCCCCCGGCCGCACCCCCGTAGTCACCAAACTCATCGCAGAAACCCGACGCGACGAACTCATCGTCCGCATTCGCCAACAACTCGAAGAAGGCCAACAGGTCTACTGGGTCTGCCCATTAATCGAAGAAAGCGAAGCGCTAGACCTCACCAACGCCACCGAAACGCATGCGCTACTCACTGAAGCCTTGAACCCCCCAAGCGCCAAGCCCGTCATGGTCGGCTTACTCCACTCCCGTATGCCCCCCGCAGAAAAAAAAGCTGTCATGGCATTGTTTGAAAGTGGCACCATGGGTGTTTTAGTCAGTACCACCGTGATCGAAGTCGGCGTAGATGTCCCCAACGCTTCGCTCATGGTGATCGAACACGCAGAGCGATTCGGCCTCTCACAACTCCACCAACTCAGAGGCCGCGTAGGCCGCGGCGCAGCGGCATCCGCCTGTGTGCTGATGTTTGCAACCGGAGAAAGCGGTCGTTTAAGTGAGACCGCACGCGAACGTTTACGGGCCATGGTCGAAACATCAGATGGCTTTGAGATAGCAAGACGCGACTTAGAAATTCGCGGGCCAGGAGAATTTTTAGGGGCTAGGCAATCTGGCGCTGCCATGCTGCGCTTTGCCGATTTGGCGGTGGATACAGAACTGTTGTACTGGGCCAGAGAACTAGCCCCCCGCATGCTCGACCAACACCCAGAACTTGCCGAGCGCCATGTGCAACGTTGGTTAGGTGGAAAATCAGACTTCTTGAAAGCCTGACCCCATGACCCTGACCGAACTCAAATACATCGTGGCAGTCGCCCGCGAAAAGCACTTTGGCCGCGCGGCCGATGCGTGCTTTGTGTCGCAGCCCACGTTGTCGGTGGCGATCAAAAAACTCGAAGAAGAACTCGACGTCAAGTTATTTGAGCGTAGCGCCAACGAAGTTGCGGTGACCGATTTGGGCGAAGAAATCGTGCGCCAAGCGCAAAGCGTGTTGGAGCAAGCTGCCAACATCAAAGAAATCGCCAAGCGTGGCAAAAACCCATTGGCTGGCCCGTTAAAACTCGGTGTTATTTACACCATCGCACCTTACCTTTTGCCAGACTTAGTGCGCAACGTCATCCAAAAGTCTCCCGAGATGCCGCTGATGTTGTTAGAGAACTTCACCGTCAAGTTGCTAGAGATGTTGCGTACTGGTGAGATCGATTGCGCCATCTTGGCCGAGCCTTTTCCAGACGCCGGTTTAGCCACCGCCCCTTTGTACGACGAGCCGTTTATGGCGGCGGTGCCCAGCAACCATCCGCTAGCGGCACTCAAAGAAGTTAGCGCCACCGCTTTGAAAAACGAGACCATGCTGCTGCTCGGAAACGGCCACTGTTTTCGTGACCATGTGTTGGAGGTGTGCCCAGAGTTCGCCAGGTTTTCTACCAACGCCGCTGGTATTCAAAAAAGCTTCGAAGGATCGTCGCTGGAAACCATCAAGCATATGGTGGCTGCGGGCATGGGCGTGACATTGGTGCCGCGTTCGAGTGTTCCTAAAGACGCGCTCAACAACCAAACCAAACGCAAGAAAAACGAAGAAACCTATGTGCGGTTTTTGCCCATCATGGACGACGATGGCGGCGAACCACCCAAGCGCCGCGTTGTGTTGGCGTGGCGGCGCAGTTTCACCCGCTACGAAGCGATTGCTGCACTACGTAATGCAGTCTATGCCTGCGATTTAGCTGGCTTAACGCGTTTGTCTTAAGCCCATGGAGCCGCGCTGGCGCTTATATCTAGATTTGATTCGTTGGAATCGTCCGGCAGGCTGGTTGCTGCTTTTGTGGCCTTCGCTTTCAGCCCTTTGGATTGCAGCGGGTGGTTGGCCAGGCTGGCATTTGCTAAGCGTGTTTATAGCGGGAACCATCCTGATGCGCAGCGCAGGGTGTTGCATCAACGATGTGGCAGACCGCGAGTTCGATAAACACGTCAAACGCACGGCCCAGCGTCCTGTCACGCGTGGAGCGGTGTCTGTGCGGGAAGCGCTTTTGTTAGGCGCGGCCTTGGCCTTGACGGCCTTTGGTTTGATACTCACCACCAACCCCGCAGCGATTGCTTGGTCATTTGTAGCCTTAGCCTCAGCCTTGCTCTACCCCTATGCCAAGCGCGTGGTATCTATGCCCCAAGCCGTTCTCGGCGTGGCGTTTAGTTTTGGAATCCCGATGGCGTTTGCTGCTGTCAAAGGCGCGGCATTGGCTTGGCAAGACATCAATCTCATTGCTTTGAACGAAGCCGTGCCATGGCAAGCATGGACCCTGTTAGCTTTCAACCTATTTTGGGTCTTGGCCTACGACACCGAATACGCCATGGTTGACCGCGACGACGATTTGCATATCGGTATGAAAACTTCGGCAATCACTTTAGGAAAATACGACGTGATGGCCGTGATGGCGTTCTATGCAGTATTTTTGTCTGGTTGGTGGTGGCTGTTGCAAGACCTAGCGCTCGGATGGCCTTGGGGCGTGGCACTTGTTGTGGCCTCAGCGCAGGTGGCGTGGCACTTTCAACTGATTAGAAACAGAACCCGAGCAGGGTGTTTCAAAGCATTTCGCTTAAACCACTGGTTGGGCGCCAGTGTTTTTGCAGGCATAGCGACAAGTTTTGCCCTAATGCCTTATTAAATAAATGACGCCGTATTGCAGGCGCCACACTTCAAACTAACGGTTGCTTATTGCTGCGCCTTAGCTTGACGGGCTTTTTTCTTCTTCAGCTTTTTCTTTTTGCTTTTTTTACCGGCCTTGGCTTGGTCGGGGGCAGCTACTTTGTCTGTGTTCGCCACCGAGGGGGCTGGTTGCGCTGCAGGTTGAGCCGTTGGCGGGACGGGTGCTACGGTTTGGGCAGATGTTCCAAATGAGAGGGCAATACAGGCTGAAGCGAGAAGAAGTGAAAGAAGCTTGTGCATGGTTCCAGAGAATCAAAAAATAATGACTGGATTGTCGCTCAATCGTTTTTGCCAAACTCGTCGCCCAAGACCTGGGCGCGTGCTTGCGCAGCCTTGATGGCGTCTTGAAATAACGCGCCGACTTGTGCGGATTGCATGGCAGTAATAGCGGCATGTGTGGTGCCGCCTTTAGACATGACACGTTCCCGTAATACCGAGACAGGTTCTTGCGCACTCTGCGCCAACTGGCTTGCACCAACAAAAGTACCAATGGCGAGTTGTTTGGCGTGTTCGGGCGACATGCCCATTTCTATAGCGGCTTTTTCCATTGCCTCAATAAAGAAGAAGACATAGGCGGGGCCAGACCCCGAAACCGCAGTAACTGCGTCTAATTGCGCCTCTTCGCTGACCCATAAAAACTGCCCCGTACTAGCGACCAGCCATTCGACCCACGCTTTGTCGTTTTCTGACACGCCAGACCTGGCAAATAAGCCCGTTTGACCCAATCCCACCAAGGCGGGCGTGTTGGGCATGGCGCGCACGATGCGTTGCGAGCCCAACCATTGGGCCAAGCTATCGCTTCGGATTCCTGCCGCCACGCTCAAATGCAGCGCATTCTTGCAAAATTGTCCCGCTTGACCCACTGCTTCACGCAAATTTTGGGGTTTGACGGCCCAGACAACTAAATCTGCTTCTTCTAAAGATTTGTCTGCCTGCTCTATGGCAACCACCTTGAATTGGGAGTGCAAGGCTTCACGCGACGCTTCGAAGGGCTCTACCACCGTCAAATTTGCAGGTGAGACCCCTTGTTTGACCAGCCCGCCAATGATGGCGCTCGCCATATTGCCGCCACCTATGAAGGAGATGTGCGGAAGCGGTGTGCTTGGGTAGTCGGTCAATGTGGTGGGGGTGTTCGAGGCGGTCATAGGGGTCTGAAAAATGAAGGTGGCCAGTTAAATGCCAAACAATTAGAAAAAAGCGGCCCAAAAGAAGCCCCCAAGAATCGGTCAGATGCCTCGCGGCGTCTTAATCACGCTTTCTGGTTTGCTGCCATTGTCTGAGATTTACAACACCTTGTGGTGGTTAAGCCGCTTGGTTGACGTCAGCCAGAAAAACGTGGCATAATCTGCGGCTCCGCTCAAACAAGCGGGATTATCTGCCCCAAGTTGAAGCGTCGCGAGTGGTTCGTGGCGTGGATGACGGGCCCAAGACTGATCGGTTGATTGACAAGTCCTTGTTTCACAAGGGTGGTCATAAAACCGGTGCAAGTTGGGAATACAAGAAATGATCCAAACTGAATCTCGGTTAGACGTCGCCGACAACACGGGTGCTAAATCCGTGTTGTGCATCAAGGTGCTTGGCGGCTCAAAGCGTCGCTACGCAAGCGTTGGCGACATTATCAAGGTGAGCATTAAAGAAGCCGCTCCGCGTGGCCGCGTCAAAAAAGGCGAGGTCTACAGCGCTGTGGTGGTGCGTACTGCCAAAGGCATTCGCCGCGGCGACGGCTCGCTTGTTAAATTCGATGGCAACGCAGCCGTGTTGCTCAACGCAAAGTTGGAGCCTATTGGCACCCGCATCTTCGGACCAGTCACGCGTGAATTGCGTACTGAGAAGTTCATGAAGATCGTGTCCTTGGCTCCTGAAGTTCTTTAAGGACTGGTCCATGAACAAGATTCGTAAAGGCGACCAAGTCATCGTTCTCGCTGGACGTGACAAGGGCAAGCGTGGCGTTGTGTCGCTGCGTAAAGACGACAGTCATTTATTGGTTGAAGGCATCAATCTGGTGAAAAAACACACCAAGCCCAACCCCATGGCGGGTTCGCAAGGCGGTATCGTTGAAAAAACCATGCCGATTCACCAGTCTAACGTGGCTATTTACAACGCTACAACCGGTCGTGCAGACCGCGTGGGCATCAAGGTTCTGGCTGACGGCAGCAAAGTGCGTGTCTTCAAGTCCAGCGGCGAAGAAATTAAGGTGGCATAACCATGGCACGTTTACAACAACACTATCGCGAAAAACTCGTTCCTGAGTTGACAGCCAAGTTTGGCTACAAGTCACCCATGGAAGTGCCGCGTTTGACCAAAATCACTCTGAACATGGGTGTCAGCGAAGCCGTGGCCGATAAAAAGGTGATGGACAGCGCTGTTGGCGACTTGACCAAAATCGCGGGCCAAAAGCCTGTCGTTACCAAGGCCAAGAAGGCGATCGCTGGTTTCAAAATCCGCGAGCAACAACCTATTGGTTGCATGGTCACCTTGCGTGGAGTGCAGATGTATGAATTCCTCGACCGCTTCGTGACCATTGCGTTGCCCCGCGTGCGTGACTTCCGTGGTATCTCCGGTCGTGCCTTTGATGGCCGCGGTAACTACAACATCGGCGTAAAAGAGCAAATCATTTTCCCTGAGATTGAGTACGACAAAGTAGACGCACTGCGCGGCCTCAACATCAGCATTACCACGACAGCCAAAACTGACGACGAGTGCAAAGCACTGCTCGCTGGCTTTCGTTTCCCGTTCAAGAACTGAGGTGACACGTGGCTAAAGTAGCTTTGATCGAACGCGAACTCAAACGC
>Ga0304729_1000425_pt1 | contig 31643 bp, 51 predicted proteins | sample C_131016_MF_Meta_FD_190475 | JGI IMG/M metagenome (GOLD analysis project Ga0304729, IMG submission 190475) | Freshwater microbial communities from Lake Croche, Canada to study carbon cycling - C_131016_MF_MetaG (v2) (version 2) | ecosystem: Environmental > Aquatic > Freshwater > Lake | place... | reverse complement strand
TTGAATGGCCTTTGAGGACTTTATCTAATCAACTGAAAAAGCGTGGTATTGAGATTAGTGATAACAGTCTCAAGAATCATAGAGAGAAGCGTTGCTCATGTTGGAAGATCTAAATAATCCGGTTGCATCAAAGATAACTTATCCTGAGGGCTGGAGTCCGTCAGTTCAGTTTGATGGGCAGGGCGGTGAGGCTATCCTTCCAGGAGTCCCCGATGGTAAGCCGACTGATGTTGATGCGTTTTTGGTTGAGGCTGGGATTGACCCTAAAGAGATTGAGATTGTTGGTGAGCCGAGAATCTCTCGCTGGCAGGTTGCTCGACCTTTTCCGTTAGAGCCTATGTGGATGACTTCGGTTCGTATTCGCTGGAGGAAAATAAACCCTGAGTTCAATCTGCCACTTTTATACGCTAGAGCGAAAAAGACTAAGCCTGTTACACCTAAGGAAGTTCCAGCAGGTAAGGCGTTTGTTGTTTTGTGGTCGGATTTGCAGGTTGGCAAGGTAGATCATAGGGGTGGGATTGAGCAGATGCTTTGGCGTGTTGCTGAAACTAGAGTCAAGCTGATTGAGAAAGTTCGGCAACAGAAACCCGAAAAGATTGTGTTTTGTGATGTTGGTGACATTATTGAAAACTTTGGTAATGCTGCCGACTTACATCAGTTGAATACGAATGATTTGAGTTTGATGCAACAGGTGGATTTGGCTACAACTATCACTTGGGAGACTCTCAAGGATTTGGCTAAATACGCTCCAATAACTTATTTGACTGTTGGCTCGAATCACTGTCAGTTCAGGGTCAATAAACAGCGTGTAGGGAATGTCACTGATGATTGGGGTGTTCATATTGGTAGGACTATTGCAAGGCTCTCTAAAGAAGTGAAGTTAGATATTACTTTTTATGAACCCGCTAAACATGATGAATCTTTGGCGGTAGATGTATTCGGTGATGGCTTCCATGTTCTAGGTATGGTTCATGGACATCAAGCGAACAACCCTAACGCTATGCCTGACTGGTGGAGGAAGCAGTCTTTTGGTAAGCAACCTGTTCACGCTGCAACAACCTTAGTGTCAGGTCACTTCCATCACCTTCGTGTCACCGAATTAGGTTCAACACCTAGAGGAACCTCACGCTACTGGGTTCAAGCTGCAACGCTAGACAACGGATCTAACTGGTGGAGAACAAGTTCAGGCGAGGATAGTGCTCCTGGATTAGTGACATTCGTGTTAGAGCGAGGGTTAGACTTTACAGGAACAGTTTGGAAACTCTGACAAGGGGTTGAGATGGTTTTGACTAGCCTAAAAGCCTGCGGTGGGAATGGGTTAGGACAAGGGTTCGATTCCCTTTAACTCCACAAAACAAAAACGAGAGAAGGAAAATAATGCCGACATATAACTTTATTTGCTCAACTTGTGGAGCAACCTTTACAGCCATTCAACCATTAAGCGAACTTATCCCTAAACCTAAATGTCAGGTTTGTGATGTCATTATGGATCGTGTTTTTGGTGTTGCTTCAGTTCAGTTCAAAGGAACAGGCTGGGGAAAGGATAAAAATTGAAAACTAAAATTGTTGTTTGCTTAGCAGTGTTGCTGAGTTTGAATGTTGGTGCACCTCACTACAAGGATGATGGTGCAACCGCTACACCTAAAAAGGCTGACTTCAATCACAATCTATTTATTGGCAAGGCTAGACATAAACTTCAGGTCGGTGTCACTAAGGCTATTGCTAGAGCTAACAAGACTCGCTATGTGTTCTCAGGTGATACACCTTATGGCTGGGATTGCTCAGGGTTAGTTCGCTGGGTCTATAAGCAGTCCGGTGTTGTGCTTCCTCATTCGGCTAACGCTCAAGGCCATCTAGGTGCAAGAGTGTCTATCCCTAAGCGTGGAGACATAGTTGTATTCGCTTATCCAGGTAGAAAAGACTTCAATCATGCTGCAATCTATTTAGGTCAAGGGCTTATCCTTGATGCCAATAGAGGATTCGGTATGACTGTTATTGAACCTCTAACAAACTTCAAAGATAGTCAGATCAGGTTTATTAGGGTTTTATGATTCGTGAGACATGCTCTTGTGGAGCTGAGTTTGAAACTGACGATAGAGATGCTATCCAGTTAGTGAAGTCTTGGCGTAGGTCACATAAGCACTCAGATAAGCCTTCAGTTGCCCCTGTAAGCGATATAAGTATTCTTAGCGACAATCAGGTAGCATTAGGTTTTCAAGTGCCAGATAAGCGTTACGAGGATGATGATGAGTAGATTCCCTAAACCATGCCTAACCTGTGGAGTTCTAACCAAAGGTGAGAGCTACTGTGATACACACCTGATTCCAGTCAAGGAGCGGGAGAAGCAACGACAAGCGATTCGTAAAGGGGGTAGGACTCTCTACAACGATACGAATTATCGTAAGCAGAGGGCATACCTCAAGGCCACCGCTACACACTGTCACCTATGTAAGCAAGCGTTCACTGACAGAAGTCAAATAACCGCTGATCACTTGATACCTGGTCAGGTTGATAGTCCTCTGGGTGCAGCTCATGCAATCTGTAACTCTAGGCGTGGTAACAAGCCTTTGAACTAACGCTTGTTTGTTGTTGTTGTGCCTTGTCTAGTGGTGGGGGTAACAGTGGGGGTGGGGTTTTTTTGTTTTTTAGTTTTGTTTCTATACCCCGCACCAACAATTTCGCACCGCTACGCAGTTGGGGGGTTAAGTTTGGTAGCCTTACAACATGGCTAATCCTGCTAAACCTTTGGAACAGAAGCGAGCTTTGGGCAACCCTGGTAAGCGACCTTTACCGGATGTCAATAGCACGATTGCTTTGACTGCTGGGCGTGTTGAACCTCATCAACCTTTGGCTTGGGCTGGCTTGTTGTTGTGGAATCGTGTCTTTGGTGCTGGCCAAACTTGGATTAGTCCTCAGTCGGATGTTGAGTTGTTGTTGCTGACTTGTAAGCAGTTGGATAGACAGGTTTTGTTGGAGCAGGCGTTTGTTGAGAAGCCTGATGATTTTCATATTCATCGTCAGCTGTTAGATCTGGAAGCGGCGATTGTAAATAATTTGGGGAAGTTGGGTTTGACTGTTGATGCTCGTTCTAAGTTGGGGTTGGCTGAGATTAAGGCTGAGACTAAGATGGAGCAACTTCGTAAGCGTCAGCAAGAGCGTGAACAGGTGATTGTCGTTGAGTCAGGTAAGTAGTTGGCCTCCAGCGATTCTTACTCCGACTAGCTTGGAGTTTGGCTCTCGGGGTGCTGATGCTGTTGATTTCATAAATACCTTTGTTACTTTGACTAAGGATTCTGTTGCTGGTGTTGCCGGTGAGCCTATTCGACTTCGTGCTTGGCAGGAGCAGTTGTTGGAGGAGACTTTGGCTTTGGATAGTCGGGGGCTTTTTGCTCATAGGACTGCTTTGTGGGGTAAGGCTCGTAAGAATGGTAAGTCGGCTTTGATGACTGGCTTGGGATTGTGGTTTTTGTTTAATGGGGATGAGGGTGGTGAAGTTTATTCTTGTGCAGCTGAGAAGGAGCAGGCGAGGATTACTTTTGGGGATGCTCGAAAGATTATTGAGCGTGAACCTGAGTTGGCTGCTATGTGCAACATTTATCGGGATGTGATTGAAGTTCCAGCGACCGGAAGTATTTGGAGAGTCTTGAGTGCAGAGGCTTACTCAAAAGAAGGCTTGAATGCTTCTGCTGTTTTGTTTGATGAGGTTCATGCTTTGCAGGATAGAACTATGTGGGATGTTATGCAACTGTCTATGGCTTCTCGTAGGCAACCCATGATGTTGGCGACAACTACTTGTGGAGTTAAGTCAGATGTTAGCGGTCAGGATTCAACTGCTTATCAGCTTTACCAATATGGCAAGCGTGTTTCTACTGGTGAGATTGACGACCCTAGTTTCTTTTGTGCTTGGTGGGAAGCACCTTTGGATTCAGATCATAGGCTTGAGTCCACTTGGATGTTGGCTAATCCTGGCTATGGTGATTTGAACTCTAAAGAGGATTTTGAGTCTATGGTGAAGCGAACTCCTGAACCTGAGTTTAGGACTAAGCGTTGTAATCAGTGGGTGAGTTCTAAGAATGCTTGGTTGCCTGCTGGTGTTTGGGAAACTTTGCAGGCTGAGGTTGATGTGCCTGAGGATGCTGAGATGGTGTTGGGTGTTGATGGTTCGTTCTCTGGTGACACTACTGCGATTGTGGGTGTGACTATTCCTAAGACTCCTGAGGATAAGCCTCATGTGTTTTTGGTTCAGGCTTGGGAGAAGCAACCTAATGATTCTGATGATTGGCGTGTGGACACTATTGAGGTTGAGGAGACTATCAAGATTTTCTGCCAGAAGTATAGGGGCGTGAAGGAAGTTGCTTTTGACCCTTTTAGGTGGCAACGATCTATGCAGATCTTGATGGATGAGGGTTTGCCTGTAGTTGAATATCCTTCGACTTCGGCTAGGCGTATGGTTCCGGCTACTCAAAAGGTGTTTGATGCTGTGACTGAAGCGACTTTGACTCACGATGGCAATCCTTTGTTGGCTAGACATATTGACAACTGTGTTCTCAAGATAGATAACTTGGGTGCTCGTATTGTGAAGGAGTCTCGTGCTTCGAATAGGCGTATAGATGCTGCTGTCGCTATGTTGATAGCCTTTGATAGAGCAACCACTAAACTAGACTTAGATATTATTCCGGAGTTTTTCGGCTAAAGGATTGTTATGCTCTCTACGATTTTGCAGGCATTAGGTATAGCTGTTGTGGCTGTTGGTGCAGGTTTGGTTTTTGTTCCTGCTGGTGTGATTCTGGCTGGTGTTGGTGTTTTGTTGTTTGGTTTGGCTTTAGATAAAGGCGATAAGTAATGCTCCGTAATCTTGGTGGTGGCGAGAATCGTTCTATTTCGTTTCAAACGATTTGGGGTGCTGGTGATCTAACTAGCTTTGAGACTCAGGCAGGGTCGTTCATTGACTATACGACTGTGTTGGGTATTAACAGCGTGTGGGCTTGTGTGTCTTTGATTGCTGACACTATTTCAGCGTTGCCTGTTGATTCTTATATTCGTAAGGATGGTATTGCTTATCCTTATAGGCCGAGACCTGCTTGGGTTGCTCGACCTGATGCGATGATTAACTCGACTTCATTTTGGCAACAGTGCATGATTTCTTTGTTGCTTGATGGTAATGCTTTTGTTCGTATTTTCCGTGACCCGATTACAGGCCAGATTTTGAGCATGATGGTTTTAAACCCTATTAAGGTCACTGTTAGTCGTAAGGCTAATGGTGTGAAGCGTTATGTTTCTGCTGATGAAGGTAACAGGGAACTTTCGACTGATGATGTTTTGCATATCACTGGTTCTATTTTGATGCCAGGAGATATTCGTGGCAAGAGCACTGTTGATTCTCTAAAAGAGAATCTTGGTTTGTCTATGTCTCTTGAAGGTTTTGCAGCTCGTTTCTTTGGTCAAGGAACTCAGACAACAGGTGTTATTGAATATCCTGGTGCTTTGACTGCGGAGCAAGCGAACAATTTGTCTAGCAGTTTTGATAGGGCTCACAAGGGTTATCGTAAAGCTCACAAGACAGGGATTCTTTCGGGTGGTGCAACTTTTAAGCCGACTCAGGTTGCTAACGATCAGGCTCAGATGCTTGATTCTCGTAGGCTTGCGGTTGAGGATGTTGCTCGTATGTTTAGAGTGCCTGTGAACTTGATTGGTTTGTCGGAGCGTGGTGCTCAGTCGTATAACTCTAATGAGCAGAATGCTATTAGTTTTGTGACTCACACTTTGAGACCTTGGCTCGCTAAGTTGGAGGATGCGTTTAGTGCGTTGCTTCCTGATGCTGCGTTTATTCAGTTCAATACTGATGATTTGCTTCGTGGTGATTATGCGACTCGTATTGAGGGTTATGCCAAGATGCTTCAGAATGGTGTGATGTCTGCGAATGAGGTTAGGCGTAGAGAGAATATGCGACCTATTCAGGGTGGTGACACTGTTCGAGTTCCTTTGGCGAATGTTGATATTAATGCTGCTGGTTTGACTGAGAGTGAAGCTAAGGTTGCTATGGCTCAAAAGTTGATTGGTTTGGGTTTTGTTCCTGAGGATGTTTTGAAGTCTCTTGGTTTAGATCCGATTGCTCACACTGGTCTTCCGTCAGTTCAGATTCAGAATCCGACCACTGTTCCAACTGGTAGTTATGAGACAGGCGAGTAATGCCTTACTTTATCTCTAAGACTACTAAGGGTTGGGACACTGTAAAACAGGATGGGACTGTGTTGGGTTCTCATTCTGATAAAAAGGGTGCGATTGCTCAGATGGTTGCTTTGAGTATTGCTGAAAAGATGCCTGCTGGTGGAGAGTTGAAGCGAGCTGTCACCGGTGATTCTTATAGTCCTCCTGCTGGGGTTGCTGAAGCTGCTTCTAGGGCGTTGAAGTGGATTGCTGATGGTTATGCTGGTAGTGGTTTTACTGCTGTTGGTCGTGCTCGTGCTGTTCAGCTTGCTTCTGGCAAGGATGTTTCTGCTGATGTTGTGAATCGCATGATTAGTTATTTTGCTAGGCATGAGGTTGATAAGCAGGCTAAAGGTTTCAATTCAGGTGACGATGGTTTCCCTTCTGCTGGTCGGGTTGCTTGGGATGCTTGGGGTGGAGATGCCGGTCAAACTTGGGTTAATGGATTAAGTGAAAAGGATATGAATATGGCGAAGCGTGATGTTGTTGCTGATGTTGGCATCACCGATTTGGATGACACTCTCTTTGTGAATGGTGCTATCCATCAGGATTATTACGACTGGTTAGATCACCAGAGTGTGAAACTTGTGATTGTGACTGGTCGTGACGAGTCTCAGCGTAATGACACTATTGACCAACTTGATGAGTTTAATGTTCCTTATCGTGAACTGATTATGAAGCCTTCGGAGATTGCTCCTAAAGATGTAAACACTTGGAAGGGTTCTGTGGCTAAAGAGTTGATTGGTAATGGTGAGAATGTGAAGTTTGCTGTGGATAATAACCCTGAAGCTCGTGCAGCATATAAGACTGCTGGTGTTCCTGAAGTTCTAGACCCTAAGACCATTGACTACACAAGTAAGCGTGACATGACTGAGGAAGTTGAGCCTGTCGCTGATGAAGCGTTAGAGCCAACTAAAGAATATTTGGCTGAAGAACTTTGTTCTTTGATGTCTAATTTAGTTTCGGCTAAGTTTTTGGCTCATGGTGCTCACTGGAATGTTAAGGGTGTCTTGTTCTCTCAGTATCACAAGTTCTTTCAAAAGATTTATGAGGATTATGATGCAGCTATTGACCCGACTGCTGAGAACATTAGAAAACTTGATGTTGATGCTCCGTTTACCCTTCCTCAGTTTGTTGCTGATACTGAGATTGAAGCGACTTTTATTGGTGGAGACCCTGTTCAGTTATCTTTGGCTATCTATAAGGCTAACGAGATTTTGTTGAAGGAAATCGTTACAACTCTTGATTGTGCAGATGATCTGAATCAGCAGGGTATCTATAACTTCCTTGCTGACTTGCAGGATAGATTCTCTCTATGGCACTGGCAGTTGGGTGCTGTTATTGGTGATGATTTGCGTAACGCTTATGCGACTGACATTGAGGAAGTTGATGAGGTGCATGACCCTGCTCAGCCAACTGATGAAGCTGCAAGTGATATGACTGGTTTAGATGGTTACATGAATGAGCAGGTAATGGGCATGCCTTCTAGCATTCAGATGGACTCTGTTCGTTTCATTGACCCTACTCAGGTCGCTGTTTTGGCTAAGCGTGGTGAGCGTGTAACTAAGGGTATTGAGCGTAGGCAGATTGTTCGTGACTTGGAGATTCGCCAGGAGGGTGATGGCATGACTCTCAGGGGTTATGCAGCTGTATTCAATTCACCATCTCAACCGCTTCCGTTTATTGAGACTATTTCACCTGGAGCGTTCAGAGATTCTTTGAACTCTCGTAATGATGTGAAGTTGCTTTGGAATCACGACACCGGAACTGTTCTAGGTTCGACTCGTGCTGGCACTCTAAAACTCTCTGAGGATGGTAAGGGCTTGCTAGTTGAAGCCATGCTCCCTGATACTCAGGCTGGGCGTGATGCTGCAACTCTTATCAAGCGTGGAGATGTGAACGCCTTCTCATTCGGTTTCCGAGTTCCTGCTAATGGTGATGAATGGCCTTCTGCTGATCAGCGTATTCTAAAGCGTGTGAATGTGCATGAAGTTAGCCTGGTTGCTTTCCCTGCTTATACTGCCACTGAGGGAACTGCTAGTGTTAGAGCTAGGACTGAACTTGCTGACAAGATTGCTCAACTTGCTGAGATTCGTGGTGTTTCCGCTGAGGAACTAACGGATGCTCTTTTGGCTTTAGAATCCGGTGATGAACTTACTGAGCGTCAGGGTGAACTTTTGACTGACACGCTTGGCAAGGTTCTCAAGAAGGATGAAACTGTCACTAACCCTGCTCAACTCTTAGACTTGAAAAAGAAGCAACTTGACTTGTTGATGTCTAAGATTTAGGCTGTAATCCTCAGGTAGGCTTTCCTCTCGTTTTGCTTATCTGACAAAAAAATGAGCTAATTCTTTTCCCCTGCTGACAACCTTCCTGTTGGCAGGGGTTTTTGTTTGTCTATGTCTTTTGGGTGTATAAACTTATTTATACAGGCGTGTTTATCCCCTGATCTGATTATGTGCGTTTATCGCTGAATCAAAAAACTCCCCAATTTATTTATGTCTTTGAAAGGACAAACCTAATGAGCGATTTTATTGCTAAACAGGTTGATGCTAAGGCTAAGGCGTGGCACGAAGCTAAGGAACTGATTGACTCAGTTGAAGCTCGTGGTGGCGTTTGGTCTGGTGAAGATGAAGCAAAATACGCTTCTCTAACTGCTGACATCAACAAAAGAAACGAACTAATTGAACTTGAACAGCGTGAAGCTAAGACTGCTGAAGTTGTTCAGAATGCAGCAGTGAACTTCACTGCAGCTTCATCATCTGACAACGAATCAGACATCCTTCGTAAGATGATCTTGGGTGAGATTCGTGGTCACGAGTTCCGTAGCATTACTGGTTCTTCTACTGGTGCACCTGTCCCGACTTCGTTCTACAACGAGATCGTTAAGGTTGCTCGCCTTGTAAACCCACTACTTGATTATGCAACTGTAATCAACACTTCTTCAGGTGAAACTTTGCAGATTCCTAATCAGTCTGCTTTCTCAACAGCACTTATTGTTGGTCAGGGCGTCAGTATCGGGACTAGTGAGCCGACCTTTTCGCAGTTCGTTTCGCTAAGTGCATACAAGTTCTCTGCTCTTGCACAGTTGTCTAGGGAACTTGTTTTGGATGCTGGTGTAGATATCGTTGGATTCCTTGCTGACCAATTCGGTAACGCTTTCGGTAACGCTATTGGTAACAAGGCACTTAACGGAACTGGAACTGTTGAGCCTTCAGGTATCTTGACTGCTGCTGCTACTGGTGTTACTGGTTCTACTGGTGTTACAGGTGCGTTCACTGCTGACAACGTTGTAGATCTTGTTTACAGCCTTGATGGTGCACTTCGTCAGAAGCCTTCTTTTGCTTTGCTTGCTAACAGCACTTCTATTGCTGCTTTGCGTAAGCTAAAGGATTCTTATGGCCGTTACTTGTTCGACATCGGTTTAGGTCAAGACAAGCGTGATTTGATTCTTGGTGTTCAGGTTGTAGAGACTCCTTCTATGCCTTCACCTGGAACTGCTAACGCTTCTTTGGCTGTTGGTGATTTGAAAGCTATCTACATGCGTAATGCTGGTGGCCTTCAGGTTGACCGTTCAGATGATTATGCCTTCGGAAACGATTTGGCTACTTGGAGAGCTACTTGGAGAATTGACTCAGCACTTGTGCAGAAGTCAAACATCAAGATTTTCAAGGGTGGAGCAAGCTAATAGCTTGATTCTCTAAAAGGATTACTCCCTCACTCAGTTGCGTAGGACTGATTGGGGGAGTTTTCTATTATGCTGGGGTTATGACTAAAGCATGTATATCTTGGTATTCCAATTCTTTGAATCAGCCGACTGGTTATGGCACTCAGTCTCAACAGGTTATTAAGCGTTTGGTGCGTGATGGCCATAAGGTTGCGATGTTGTCTAATTATGGTGGTGAGGGTGTTAATGGCCTGATTGATTCTGGGGCAGGAAAGATTCCACATTATTCGCGGGGGATGAATCAGTATTCAACTGATGTTATGCCTTTGCATACTCAACATTGGGCTGCCGAGAATCCTAGTTTGCCTAGTTTGTTGATTACTCTTTACGATGTTTGGGTTTTGAATGATAATCCTGCGTTGGATTCTTTGAAGATTGCTTCGTGGGTTCCGATAGATCATAGTCCGGCTCCTGAGAATGTTTTGAAGTGGTTGCGTAAAGATAATGTGACTCCGATTGCTATGTCTAAGTTTGGTAAGGCGATGATTGAGCAGGCTGGTGTTGAGTCTGAGTATGTTCCTCATGCGATTGATACAAAAGTTTTTTGTCCGACTGAGATGTTGCCTGAAGGTATTTTGGGTCGTGAGTTTGTTGGTGGGGATGACAAGTTTGTTGTTGGTATGAACTTTGCTAATAAGGCTGGTGGCTTTATTCACCGGAAGGCTGTTGCTGAAAACTTTTTGGCGTTTGCTATGTTTGCTCAAAGGCATGATGATGTTGTTTTATATATTCATTCCGACCCGTATGGTAAGCAGTCGGGTTTTGTGTTGCCTAACATTTTGGCTGCTTGTGGTGTTCCTTCTGAGCGTGTGAAGTTTGTTGATCCGATTGCTTATCAGTATGGAATTAGTCAAAAGACTTTAGCAGCTATTTATTCGGCTTGGGATGTTGGTTTGTTCTGCAACTATGGGGAAGGGTTTGGCATTCCCCAGATCGAGTGCCAGGCGGCGGGTGTGCCTATTGTCACTTCTAACTTTGCTGCTTCTACTGAGTTGGCTGGGCCTGATTCGTTCCTGGTGAATGGGCAACCTTTTTGGGATGCAGGTCAGCATGCTTGGTTTAACATTCCGTTGGTTCATGGCATTGTGGATGCGTTGGAGGAGGCTTATCAGCGTGGGCGTAAAAAGTTTCCTGACACTATTGCTTTTGCTAGTCAGTATGATGCGAATAAGGTTTATGCAGAGTCTTGGCAACCTTTGATTGAAAAGTTAGTGTCTAAGTGAAGTTAATTGTTCCTGTTTTGAACAGGTTTGATTTGCTTAGGCGAATGGTTGAAAGCATTGATGTTGAAGCTACTGTTTATGTGATAAATAATTCGGGGGACAGAATAGATTTTGAACATAATAATTCTTTAGTTAAAATGCATTGGCTTGATATGCCTTCTAATCTTGGTGTTGCTTCGTCTTGGAATCTTGGTATTAAGATGCTTCCTTTTGAGTCTCGCTGGTTTATTACTTCGGCTGACTGCGTGTTTGCATCAGGTGATTTGACTTTGCTACAAACCGCTAAATCTGATGCTTTGACTTTGTGCGATAAGTTTCCGTTTTATCAAACTTTTGTTGTTGGGGAGGATGTTGTAAAAACTGTTGGTTTGTTTGATGAAGGCTTGCATCCAATCTATTTTGAAGATAACGATTATGAGCGAAGAATTGCTAAGTCAGGTTTGCGTGTAGATCGTCTGCCTTTACAGCTGGAACATGACAACAGTTCTACTATCAGAAGTGATGTCAAGTTGAGTGAACGCAATCAAGTCACTTTTGCTAATAATGAAAAGTATTTTAGGGACAAGGTTGATGCTGACAGGTTTGATGAAGGTCGCTGGCAGTTGCAGATTAGGCGTGTGAACTCTTGGGATTAGTTGTTGTTACTGGTGTTGCAGGTTTTCTTGGATCGCATGTTGCTGATGCGTTTTTGGCTAAGGGTTGGCAGGTTCGTGGGATAGATAATTTGTTGGGCGGTTCCTTAGATAATGTGCCTGATGGGGTTGAGTTTTTTGAGCTTGATTTAGATGATTTTGAAGGTGTTGCACCTGTTTTTGTTGGTGCAGATTTGGTGGTTCATGCTGCTTGCACTGCTTATGAAGGTTTGAGTGTGTTTAGTCCTAGCCTTGTGGTCAGGAACACTGTTCAAATAAGCGTGAATGCCATGACTGCGAGTATTCGGGCTGGAGTGCCAAAGTTTGTTTACATGTCCTCTATGGCCCGTTATGGAGACAATTTGGGGGTGTTTTTTGATGAGTCTTTGACACCTAAACCTCAAGACCCTTATGGTATTGCAAAGTTGGCTGCTGAAAAACTTTTGACTAATTTGGCTGAGGTTCATGATATTGATTTGGTAGTTTTGGTTCCTCATAACATTGTGGGTGCTAGACAGAAGTTTGATGATCCGTTTAGGAATGTTGCCAGCATTATGGCTAACAGAATGTTGCAAGGTAAGCAACCGGTTATTTATGGGGATGGTTCTCAACAAAGGTGTTTTAGTTTTATTAAAGATGTTATTACCCCTATTTTGGTTGCTTGTGAGTCGGATGTGGCTGTTGGTGAGGTTATTAATGTTGGGCCAGATGAGTCTCCTATAACTATTTTGAATCTTGCTGAGCGTTTAGCTGCAATTATTGGTTTTGACCTTGACCCTATTTTTATGCCTGGTCGGCCTCAAGAAGTCCCTATTGCTTTATGTAGCTCAGATAAGGCACGAAAACTTTTAGGCTATAAAACGACTGTCAGTTTAGATCAGGGGTTGTGTGATTTGGTTGATTGGATTAGGCCTAAGATAAAAGATTTTGAATATCATTTGCCTATTGAGATTGTTTCGGATAAGACTCCTAAAACTTGGGTTGATAGGTTAATTTAGGTTGTATAGCCTTGAGTCAAGTAAAATTAGATTAGATTTTAGGAGTTTATTTTGGCGATAACTAATGGCTATTGCACTTTAGCGGATGTTAAGGCTGCCTTAAGACTGAGTGATACTCTCGATGATGCTTTGATTGAGAACAGCATCAACGCTGCTTCTCGCATGATTGACCAATACTGCAACCGCTATTTTTACTCTACGAGTGCTGGTGAGGTTCGCTACTTCAAAGCTAATGATGCCTTCAACTGTTGGATTGATGATTGCCAGAGCATCAGTGAGCTCAGGACTGCTCAATCTAATCCAATTACTTACAATCAGATTTGGGCTTCAACAGATTTTCAAACTATTCCAGCGAACACTATCGCTAATGGTGCTTATCAGCCGATTACCGGTTTGATTGCTGTCTATAACTACTTTTTCCCGACATGGCAAGAATCTAACTTGGTGAAGGTTACAGGTCAGTGGGGTTGGCCAACTGTTCCTGAGCCGATTAAGTTTGCAACTATCATTCAGGCTTCAAGATTGTTTAAGCGTTTAGAGTCTCCTCTAGGTGTTGCTGGTGTTTCAGATATCGGCATTATTCGTGTCGGCAGTTCTGTTGATGGGGATGTTGCTCAGCTATGTAATCCGTTCCGTCTGCTTAGAACTGGTGCTTAATGGCTTCTATCTCTGACCTTAGATCAGGTTTAGCTGCGAACCTTCAAACAATTACAGGGTTGAGAGTTTATTCAACTTTGCCTGATGTTGTGAATCCTCCGACTGCCATGATTAGCCTGGAGAAGGTTGCCTATAACCGCCAGATGCAGAAGGGCATGGTTGAGTATGGGTTTAAGGTTACTGTTGTTGTTGGTCGTGTTTCGGAGCGAACAGCTCAAAATCTTATAGATGTGCTTGTTGCTTCAAGTGGGGCAGGAAGTGTTAAGACTGCTATTGAGTCGGATAGGACTTTGGGGGGTAAGGCGTTTGATGTCTTTATTCCAGAGTTGTCGGCTATAGGAGCAGTGTCAATAAATGGAATAGACTACTTTAGTGCTGAGTTTTCAGTTCAAGTATTCGCAAGTTAAGGAAAAATAGATGGCAATTTTTGTCGCAACAGACTTTAGCGTTAGCATAAATGGTTCAACTGCTTTAGCTTCATACCTTACTCAGGTTGAGTTGAAAACTTCTGCTAATGACATTACAACTACTTCGTTTGGATCTACATGGGTTACTCGTGTTGCAGGTCTAAAAGAGGGTTCTCTAACACTTCAGTTCAACCAGGATTATGCTGCTTCTGCTGTTGATGCAACTCTTTGGCCTTTGCTAGGTTCTAACGCTACTGTTGTTATCAAGCCAACTTCAACTGCTGTGTCAGCTACTAACCCTGCTTACACTGCTGTTTGTGTTGTCAATGATCTAACTCCTGTTGGAGGTCAGATTGGTGACTTGGCTACATTCTCTGTCACTTGGCCTACTAACGGAACAGTAAGCAGAGCGACTGCCTAATGAATCAAATTATCCTACGCATCCTTCTAGCAGATAACACTAATGTTGAGGTTACGACTTCGGCTGGCGATATTGTGAAGTGGGAAACACACTTTGATTTAGGTATTGACAAATTGGAGCGAGCAAGTCACCTTTACTATCTCGCTTGGTTGGCATTAACTCGTTTAGGTAAGACTGGACTCGGCTTTGATGCTTGGGTTGATGGTGTTGCTGGAGTGGAAGTGGATGACCCAAAAGCATAAAGCCTTTGGGTGTTGATTCATTCCACTGGTTTATTGCTAATTTGGCGGTTGCTACTGGTATTGCTCCTAGTGTTTTATTACAGGAGAGTGACCGGATGCTGAATACTATGATGTTCGCTGTTCAAGCTCAGCGGGGCAATAATGGCTGAACAAACGATTGTTTATGATGTCAAGGGTTTGCTTAATGACCTGAAGGGTTTGAAGCCTGGTCTCCAGAGAGAGATGATTAAGGAAGCGAAACTTATCGCTAAACCTATTGCTCAAACAATAAAGTCGCAGATTCCAACTACTGCACCTTTATCGGGTATGAGACATGGTGGGCGAACTGGTTGGGGTGTTGGTAAGCCTGCTAATCAGGTGCAAGTCAAGTTTAGGTCTAGTAGATCTAGGATTTCGGCTGTTACTCCTCTTCTGTCTATTTGGGTGACTTCCCCTATGACTGCGATTGCCGATATTGCTGGTAAAGGTTCGTTCCGTAAAGCTAGAACTATTACGAATGAATATGCTTACAAGGATTATGTGAGAAGGCATAGGGTCACTTCTCAGGGAAAGTGGATGGTTCGTCGTCTTAAAGAGCGTAATCTCAATAACTTTATTTATCCGAATGTTGAGGATTCTCTTGATGATGCTCAGGATAAAGTAAAATTAGTAATAGCCAAATATGCGGCTATGGTGAATAGGAAACTCGGTTAATGTCAGTCATTATTAAATTACTTTCTAAGTTTGATGATTCAGGCATTAAGAAGGCTCAACATGGTTTTGGTGGTCTAAAAAAGGCTCTCGGTGCTATCGGTATTGGGCTTGGTTTAAAGCAGATTGCTGATGGTTTGATGGATGCAGCTAAGGCTGCTTCAGCAGATCAGAAGTCCACTCAACTTCTAAATAATCAGCTTGTCAAGAATGCTCATGCCACTAAGGCTCAGGTCAAACAGAATGACAAGTTTATTGAGTCGCTATCTTTACAAACAGGTATTTTGGATGACAACCTTAGGCCTTCTATGGCTAAGTTGGCTCGTGGAACTGGGAGTGTTTCTAAGGCTCAAAAACTTCTCAAATTGGCTTTGGATGCTTCGACTGTTTCGGGTAAGCCTTTAGATACTGTTGCTACTGCTCTAAGCAAGGCGTATAACGGCAATACGACTGCTTTGACTCGTATGTTCCCTGAACTCAAAAAGTCTAAGAATGCTTTGGCTGATTTGAATAAAGAAGTTGAGGGTGCAGCAGTTCAACAGGCTGACCCGTTTATGAAGTTCAACAACAGCATGGATATCTTGAAAGAGAAGCTCGGTAACGCTATTCTCCCTATGATTACAGATTTTGTTGACCAGATAAGTAAGCCAGGTGGATTAGTAGATCAGGTTGGTAAGTTCCTTGACGATTTGAGTAACCCGAAAACTGATGCGGGTAAAACTTTTAGAGATTTGAAAAAGGCTGTTACTGATACTGCTGAAAGTGTTAGACAATTCTTTGCTTTGTTTGGTAATGGTGATGCTGTCAAGGGTTTTGGGAATGTTGCTGGTTTCCTTATTAAGATGCTTCCTGCTTTGCTTGCTTTGAAGGGCATCATGTTTTTGGCTAAGGCAGGTTCGGCTATCAAGAATCTTGCTTTGGCTGTTGCTTTGATTCGTGGCAAAGAGGGTATTCCTGGCACTAATTCTCCAACTCCAGTCGGCAAGTTAGGGAACATGGCTAAGTTTGGAACTCTTGCAGCTATTTTGTCTATGTCGGGTGATACAAAACTTGAAAGTGATACTGAAAAGGCTAAGCGTTTAGCAGGTCTCAAAAAACAGAATCTTAATCGTAAAGTTGGGCAAGACATGCTTCAGAATCAGGCAACTGACTTTTTGAAAACAGGTAATCTGACTCCACTTCCTAGCTCTAACAGCATTACGATAAATGTTCATTCTGCTGACCCTAAGGCTGTTGTTGATGCTGTCGGCAAGTATGTCAAAACTAATGGCAAAGTGCCTAGTAGTTGGAATCTAGTTACAGGAACTCACTAATGGCTTTACCTACTCAAAAGGTTGAGATTCAGTTTGGTGCTTCCAGTTGGGTTGATGTCACTAGTGATGCAGGCAACATAACTATTACTCGTGGAACTAATCGTGTTATGGACGATTATCAGGCGGGTTCTCTACAAATTGTTTTCACTAATAACAACAGGCGGTTTGACCCACTAAATACTTCTAGCGACCTTTGGTATGGTGCTGGTGGTTATACTTTGGTTCAACCGGCAGGCAAGATTCGGGTTACTTCTAATTCAACTATTGTCTTTTATGGCTATATTCAGGATTGGTCTTTTAGTTTTGATTCTGCTGGTTTAGATGGTAATGCCACTGTGACTGCTGGTGATCTGATGTATTACTTATCTCGTGTGAACTTCACTGGGGGAACTCAGGAGCTTGGTGGTTTCACTGGGGATAGAATCTCTGATGTTTTGCCTTTGTATGGTTTGGCTACGACTCAAGTTGATTCTCGTAACAATAGGACTGTTGTTGGCACTGATGTCAATAATGCTGGTGACAATGTTTTAAGTTATTTGCAGAATGTCGCTAGGAGTGAACCAGGCGATTTGTATGCTTCGGCTTCAAGTTCGGCAACACTAATTTTTAAGGATAGAACTTTCACTGACTATTCTTGGACTTCTAGTTTGAGACAGAATCTAATCAAATACCCTTCAGCGAACAGTGTTGATACAACCGGTTATCTTGATGGTTTAGGTCAGGGTAATGGTTGGATTTCTAAGTGGTCAGGTTCTACTGCTGTCTATATTTATGGGGGCACTGCTTCTAATGGTTCTGAAGTTAGATCTATTACTAATGACCAGTATTTGAGTTATCACGAGATAAATAAAACTAAATACAACACTGCTGGAACTGCTGGTGGGTCTTATGTGTTTTCAGCTTGGTTTAAGGGTAATGCTTTGCCTGCTGGAGTTACAGGAACTTTGGCTCTGTTGGATGTGAATGGTCAAACTATAAATAATGGTGGTGGTTCGGCTCTTGTCATGTCGGCTACTGCTGTTTCTAACGCTGTTTGGGCTAACATGGCTGGAACTGTGACTGCTAACGCTACCGCTATTGTTGCTGGTATGAGTATTACTGTGACTGCTGCTGGAACTACTAATGCTTCTAGTTTTGTTGGTAATGCCTGGTATTTCGAGAATGCTTCTGGTTATGATGGCTCTTATTGGGATGGTTCATACAATCCGCTAAAGTCCTCTGCGAGTGTGAAGCGTGAATATGCTTGGCTTGGAACACCTTATGAGTCATCCTCTGTTCTGGCTATAAACAGTGCTTCCTCTACACCTACACCGGCAACCTATCTAACTTTTGCTGACAATAATTCTCAAGGAACTGCTTATGGTAATGGCACTGCGATTCCTTTTATGACTTTGACTATCGCTAACTCTGGTTTGAATCTTTACAATCAAACTCAAGTTTCAGGATCTAATGCGACTGCGATTGCTACTGATTCTGCTGGAACTGCTTTGTATGGTTTGAGAACTTATTCTCAAACAGATAATTTGACTACTAGCTTGACTCGGCCTGCTGAGATTGCTGAGGATGTTTTAGGTATTTGGCGTTTACCAGAGTATAGGGCTGAGGAGTTTACTGTCGCTTTAGAAGCCTTGACTTCTGCTCAACAGAATCTTGTTTTAGGTTTAGAGCTTCGTGATGTTATTCGCCTTTGTTTTCAACCTTCGGCTATGGGTTCTGTGGTTGATAAGTATTATCAGATTTTGTCTATAAATACTCAGAATGATGTTGAGCGTAGTCACATTAGTTTTCAGGTCGCTAGTTTGGCAAATGTGCCTATTAGGGTAGATTCTACGCTTACTGCAAAACTAAACACTTCCATAGTCGGCTAGTAGAATAGGAATATTATGGCTACAACAAAAACTTGGACTATCGGGGATGTTCTCACTGCTGCTGATCTAAACAGCAATTTTGCTAACTTAGGTTGGGCGAGAGCTGCTGGAACTGGTGACTCAACTACCGGTGTTTTGGCTGCCGATGGCACTGCCTCTGTGACTATCACTTATCCTGCTAGTCGTTTTAGTGTTGCTCCTATTGTTTCGGCTTGGACTACTTCTAACCGCTATATTTGCTCGATAAACACTAATGCTGCTGGTTCGGCTACTGTGACTATCCGTAATGTTTCGGCTGGTGCAGGTTCAGATGCGACTGTTTATTATTCTGCTGTGCAAATGACTTCTGGAACTGCTGCGGGGTAAATAAGTGAGTGAACCTAAGCCAACTAATACTTCACTGCTATTACAGATTGTTCGTGACATCGAGATTCTAAAAGCGAACTCAATTCAGATTTTGCAGTCCAGTCAAGATCATGAGACTCGTATTCGTGACTTGGAAAAGAGCGTGAATCGTAACGCTTGGATTCCAGCGGTGATTACAGCGGTTTTGACTTCTCTTATTGTTTATGCGATTACTAAAGGATTTGGTGTTTGATGATTACTCCAGGAACATATAACTTGACTTTGTTTCAAGGTGCAGATTTTGACCAAACTTTCAACATTACTCAGGGCGGAACTGCTCTAAACCTAACTGGCTATACTTCTCGAATGCAGGTTCGTGAAGCAGCTGATTCGACTGCAACTTTGTTGAGTTTGACTGATGGAGCTGGTATTACGCTTGGGGGCACTGCTGGAAGTGTCGCTGTTGTTATTACTTCTGCTCAGTCCTCAGCTATTGCTTCTGGTTCGTTTGCTTATGATTTGGAACTTATTTCTGGTAGCAGTATTGTGACTCGTTTACTTCAGGGCGGGTTTAGCGTTTCAGGGAATGTGACTAGATGAGTGATGTTGTTGTCTCTACTACTGCTTCGACAACTGTTGTAACTACTTCCTCAACAGCAATTAATGTTGCTGTAACTACTTATCCGGTCTCTGTTTCGGCTTCTAGTGTCGGTTTACAAGGGGCAACAGGTGCAACAGGTGCAACAGGTGCTCAGGGGTCTGCGGGTGCTCCAGGTGCTTCGGGTGTTATTTCGGTTAGTTCACCTATAACTAATTCTGGTAGTTCTAGCTCTGCGATTCTTGGTTTAGATCAGGCGAGCCTAAGTTTGACTAAGAGCCAAATTAGTGATTTTACTTCTGGAACTGTTGCTAGTGCTGGAACTGCTCAACAGGCTGGAACTGCTGTTTATTCGACTAGTTCAGGTTCTGCTTTGAATGCTGGAACTGCTGTAACGATTAGCGGGTCAATAACTAAGAGCCAAGTAAGTGACTTTACTTCTGGAACTGTTGCGGTTGCTACATCGGCAACATCAGCCAACACTGCTCTAACTGCTGGAACTGCCAGTTATGCGACAACTTCTGGAACAGCGGTTTACGCTACAACTTCTGGAACTGCTACTTATGCGACAACTTCAGGAACAGCTGTAAACATTTCGGGAACTGTAACCTCTTCCCAAGTTTCAGGTTTACCAGCGATTTATGCTTCTCTTGGTTCAGCGAACTCTTTTACTCTAGGTCCTCAGATTTTGAACACTGGTGCTTCAACATCTTTGGCGGTGACTGTTCGTGGTGCTTCGAGCCAAACATCTGATCTACAACAGTGGCAGACTTCTGCTTCAGCTGTGCTTGGCGGTGTTACTGGTTTAGGCCAGATTTATTCAGGTTCAACTAATCCACTTCCTGCTTATTATCAATCATCAGCTGGAACTGTTACAGCTATAACTTATATTTCTGCAACTCAGGCAACTATTACTAACAACAACACTTCTCAAGTTGTATCTGTTGGCTCTTGGGTTGTTATTGGTGGAGTTTCATCAAATACGACTTATAACGGAACATGGCTAGTTACCGCTATTGGTGGTTCTAGCGGTGCTTACACTTTTACAATTCAAGGATCAGGTTTCTCTAACGCTTCAACAGTTTTAACTTCTGCAACCTATAACCTTGCAGGTGCAGCATCATTCCAATCCTTGAACTCTCAAACTCCAGCAATTATCACGAGAGCGGCTACTGGTCAAGTTGCTAACTTAATCGAAGCTCAGTCTCCTAATGGAACTGCCTTATTGTTTAGGGTTGCTTCTAGCGGTGCAATTACTACTGCGGGAATCACTTCAACAGGTAGCGTAACTATTTCGGGTTCTTCTAACCCTTTAACTGTTGGTGGAACTGCAGGAACTTCAGGTCAAGTTTTGACTTCACAGGGTACAGGTGTTTCCCCTGCTTGGACAACTATTTCAAGTGGTGGTAACTATGGAAGCATTCCTAAAACTGGTTATTATTACTCTCAAACTGGCTATGATGTTTTCAACTCAACAACTATTAACACAAGTGCTGGCGTTAGTTATGCTGTTCCGTTTTATCTTGGTGCTTCTACAACTGCAACTAGGTTGATGCTACAAGTTTCAACTGCGGCAGCTTCTTCAACTGCTCGTCTAGGCATTTACAGCAATGCTTCTGGTGGAGATTATCCTGGAACACTTTTGCTTGATGCTGGTGCTGTTGCAACAACTACAACAGGCTTTAAACAGATAACTATAAGTCAAGCTTTATCTGCTGGTGTTTACTGGCTTTCAATTCAAAGAACTGATACTGGTGCTGGAGCTGTAAATTATTTAGGTGCAGATGGCTTGAACTCTGACATGAATCCAGGCTTATCTATGCCAATGACTTCAATAGCATCTCCTGCAAATGCAGGAAACATTTTGGGTTGGAAGCAGACAGGTGCGGGAACAGCATTTCAAACGACTTGGGCTGGAACTGGTTTAGCTTCTCAAGTTCCAGTTATTTGGATTGGATTCTAATGGCAGTAAATATTGTTTATGGTGTTGGTGGCATTTGTGACCCTTGTGACCCTTCACATGATCACCCGACTAATAACATTCTTAGTCAAGAAGAAGTGCCAGATAACTAATAACCTTCGGCTTGTAAAATAGTCTTATGACTAAATACATCGAACCTTTTGCAGCTAAACTTCGTGGTGACGAGTTTGGCAATCTTGCACCTTATCGTAATGGCCGACCTCATAGAGGTATGGACTGGCATCCTGCAGAGAAGTCTCCGATTCACGCTATTACTTCTGGAACTGTTTTTGTGAACACTTGGACTGATGTTTTAGGTTGGATTGTTATTCAGTCGGCTGCTGATGGTCACTGGGTTTTGTATGCTCACTTAGCTAAACAGAGTGAACTAAAGGTGCAGGATAAGGTCAAGGTTGGCGAGACTGTTATTGGTCTTGTTGGTGGTGGCAAGAATACTCCTAGCGGTAGTGCTTCAACAGGTGCTCACCTTCACCTAAGTATTGGTAAGGCTAATAAGGATTGGGGCAACCCGAACATTCACTTGGCGGCTTATGAGTCTCTAGTTGATCCGTTGAAACACATTCTCGCTAACAAGGAGTAGTCATGTTGAGTTTTGTAAAGGATAGAAGTGGGCAAATTATCGCTGTTTTGGCTGCTTTGTTGTGGCGTGGTTTCGGTATTTTTCTTTTCATTCTTGGCGGTAGCATGGGTGTTGGTGCAGCTGTAACAGGCTCTTGGCTTACCGGTGTGCTTGTCTCTTTTGGAACACTAATGATTGGTGTTATTGGAAGTCTTGGTTATGCGATTGCAACTACTGGCAGAGTTACTCCTGCTGATGTTTCTAAGTCTGCGAATGATGCGATAAAGAAGGCTCAAGAGGAGTCTGCTAAAAAGGCATGAAACTAAAGTTTTTGGGGGCAACATTCCTAACTCTAGTTTTCGTGTTTTGGCCTTTGACTGTTGCTCAAGCTGATTCTCCTGGTCTAACTGTCGAGGTTTATACTTATGATCCGTCAGCGTTACCTGACCGCCAGCCTTATACCTTGTGCGAGACTGCAACTGTTTGGACTTCTGCTGCAAACATAAACACCGATTTTGATGCCGAGTTTGGTGGAATTGTTGGTGGTTGTCAAAGCGATTTTGTTTTGATGCATTACAGCGGGTTTATTACTGCTCCTGTTTCGGCTGATGTTGTTTTTCAGTCGTGGGCTGATGATGGTTTTTATCTCAGCCTTGATGGTGTGCCTGTTATAGATAACTGGACTCTCAAAGGTTGCGGTGGTGGTCAAGGTGTGTTTCCTATGTCAGCAGGGCAGAGCTATAAATTAGATTCTTGGTTTTATGAGTTTGGTGGTGGGGCTTGTAATCACCTGTTTTGGGATTTGCGTGATGGTCAAGGCCTGAATGTTGTTCCTGACTCTGCTTATACGACTGCTCCTGCTGTGCCTGTTGAACCGCCTGTTGTTGTTCCTCCAGTGCAAGTTTTGAATGCTCCTGTTATCAGCTCTTATGTTGTTGATGGAACTAGCGTGACTTTGAATTGGGATGCACCAGTTGAGGGAACTGTGCCTTTAGAGCATTACACGCTTATGTGGACTTATGGCGATAATCCTGGTTGGGGTGTTGGCACGACTGATTCTAGTTTTTATGTTTCAGGGTTGCCTGAAAATACTGAAGTAAAGTTTTGGCTTAGATCTGATAATGATTCGCTTCATGTCTATTCGCCTTTTGGTGATGCTGTAAATGTTACGACTGCAACTAACCCTGTTGTTGTTCCTCCTGTTGAACCGCCTGTGCCTCCAGTTGTTGTTCCTCCTGTTGTGATTCCTGACCCGCCTGTTGTAATTCCACCGGTGATTCCTGACCCTCCTGTTGTGCCTGACCCGCCTTTTATCCCTGCACCTGCACCGCCAACACCTAACGAAACTTTGACTGATTTAGTTTCGGTTGCTCCAACTGATTTGACTGATGCTCAGGTGACTCAACTGCAACAAGTTGCTTATCAAGTTTTAGAGTCTGTGCCTGAAAACTCTCCTGAGTATGCTCAAGCGTTGGATGCTTTGTATGTTGCAGCTCAGGCTGACGATATTCAAGTTGATCCTGCTTTGGCTTCTATTCCTGGTGTTGGTGCTGTCGCTGTCGGTTTGACTAACGCTATCAACCTGATTGGTAATATTGGTAGTGACATGTCACCTGCTCATAGAGCTACTGCGAAAAAAGAGGTTGTTGCAGCGGTTGTTGTGACTCAGGTTGCTGTTGGTGCTTCTGGTATGGCAACTCAGGCAAGTATTGCTTCAAGTGGTGGAGCGGTTAGGAAAAGAGACTAATGAAAAACTTTTTTGGTGACATTATTGGCCAGATTTGGACTTTGCTAGGCATGTTTGTTGCTTGGATTGTTTTAGAGGGTTCGGCTAAGACTATTGTCGGCTATTTGATTATTGCTAGCGTGGTTATTTGGATTGCGACTTATTGGGTTCGTAAAGACAATTAGTTTCAAAGTCGTATAGATACTCATAAATAATACCTTGAACGCTCTACGGGGCGTTTTTAGGCTTTTTTGACCTATATTTCGCGTTGTAGTCTCAACTTTTGGCGTTGCTTAGGTGTTGTTCCCCCGAAAATACCATAATCCTCGTATAACCCGACTTTTAGGCATAAAGCCATGACAGGGCACTTTAGACAGATTTCCCTTGCAGTCTCTATCATCTCTTTGTTTAGATCATAGGAAGTTTTGTTTATGCCATGATGACCGAAAACATCCTCAGGGAAAAAGATGTCCGGCACTTTGGAGCATTCAACTCCACCATTATCCTCAATAGCTTCAAATAGGGCTATTGTCTCTCGGCTGAGGTTCATGTCAGTAGGCATAGATAAAGTGTAGTCATGAATGATACTAAAAACGCTTTATTAGATGTTGTTGTGAGTAACGCTGTTTCGCTTGGTGAGTTTGAATCTGGTTCACCTGAGTGGCATGAGCTGCGTAATCAGCCAGGAGTAATCTCTGGCTCTGAGATGGGTGCAGTTTTGAGCCTATCCCCTTGGAAGTCTGCCTATACTTTGTGGGCTGAGAAGTGTGGCCTAGTTGATTTAGATGACTTTGACTCTAAACGGAATGTTGCTATGCGTGTCGGTCAACTTGTCGAGCCAGCTATTTTTCAGTTATTTCAGGAGCAACATCCTGACTATGTTTTGAGAACTGTCGGCACTTTTAGTCACAAGAATTATGACTGGGTTCACGCTAACCCTGATGGCTTGGGGATTGACGAGAGTGGTGTTCCCTTCATTCTTGAGATTAAGCATTCGGCTAGTTATTGGGATAGTGTGCCTGAACATTACAAAGCTCAGGTCTATTGGTATATGTTTGTTTTCGGTGTTCGTAAAACAGTTTTCGCTGTATTGAATGCTGGTCGCTATAAAGAGTTTGAGATTATTTGGGATGATTTCACTTGGAGCGTGATTTGGCAGAGAGCCGAACAATTCCGTCAAAGTATTTTAGATCGTGTTGCACCGGACTGGGATGGTAGTGACTCAACTTATGAGACTGTTCGTGCTATGTCACCTGAGATTGAGAATCGTAACGAGGAATTAGGGCAACTAGGGATTGAGTTGTGGAAGGCTCATGTTGCAGCTAAAGATGCTGAAACAGAATTGCAGAAGGCTAAAGCAATAACAATCAACGCTCTAAATGGAGCTAAGAATGGCACTATTGACGGAGAGATAATTTGCACTTTATCTCAGCGTGGTGCCGGTAAACCATATCTAACAATAAAGGAAAAATAAATGCCAAAACTAAAAGACTTGTCTAATCTCAAGGTTGGAGACAAGGTTGCAATCGTAATCAACAACAAGCCAGGAGAGAACACTTCTGTAAGTGGATTTTTGACTGGAATCAACAACTGGAGCGAGGACAAAGTTGCCTTGCAGATTCGTGATCTACCCTTCTGGATTTACTTGGAGGATAACTTCACTGTGACTTGGGTGAGCAACTAATGGCCGCTTTTAATCCTGCTGATTATGAAACAGTTGCCGAGAGAATCAAGCGATTCCTAAACGATTATCCTGATGGGCGAATTACAACTAGGAACTTGACTCAGCAACATGACAGAGCGATTTCTACTTGGGTTGTGCAAGCCTATATTTTCCTGAATGCCAAAGAGCAGTTAGAGAATTGTCCTAAGGCAACCGGTTTGGCTTTTGAAGTTGATGGCACTGGTATGGCCAATAAAACTTCTGCACTAGAGAACGCTGAAACATCTGCTATCGGTAGAGCATTAGCATCGGCAGGGTATTCTGGAGATAAGCGAGCTAGTCGTGAGGAGATGAGTAAAGTCAATCGTGGCGTTACTCCCTCCCGTAACTGGTCAGCTGCTTTAGACAACATAGATGATTTAGAGGGATTGCGTAGTCTTTACCTAGAAGCAACTCAGGCTAAGGCAAGTAAAACAATTTTAGATCAGATTAAGGCTAAGGCAGATGGACTCTCTGGAGATACTCCAAAACATTAGCATTCTCAACGCTCACGCTATGGAGCTTGATGAATTGGCTTGTGAACTCTCGGAGCATCCTGTTGAGCGTGGTCAGGCGTTGCTTGAAGTTGCTCGTGCCGATAAAAAGATTTTTTTGTTGGAAAAGAGCCTCCAAAACTAGATTCTGTGCTATCTTGATTTGCTATGAAGGTAGTCAAGAATTGTAGTTGTAAAGACTGTAAAGAGGGCATGGCAGTCTGCGATAGGTGCGGTCAGCCTGTTTGTTGGCGTAATATCGCTAAGCGTAAAAGTCGTAAAACAGAGAACCCTGATTGGTGTTCCAGTTGTCTCGCTAAACCTGTGAATCGTATTGCCTATAAGCATCCTGTTTTAGGTGAGATTTGGTGTATTCCCCATGAAGGCGATTTGAATGATGATCTCTATCCGGTAACTGATTTAGGTGAGCTGTATAAGCCTGGAGAACGGATTTGCGGTCATCGAGATTGTGTCAATTCTCAACATATTGTTGCCAATAAAAAAGTCACTCCCCTAGTAATGGGTGGACTAGGAGAGCGGTTTAGTCATGAGAAGTTTTGATGCTGTCAAGCTCGTGTTAGATCGTGCACCTAAAGATTTGACTCCAGTTCAAAGAGTTGTTTTGATTCAAATTGCTCATAAGCAGCCTAAATGTTTTGCAACTGTCAAAGAACTTGGGCGTGAATGTGGAATTAGCCAGGAGAAAACTGTTACTAAAGCTGTGAAAGTTTTGGAATCTCGTGGGCTTATTTTGGTGACTCGTAGAGCCTATTCTTCCAACAGGTATTTGATAAACCCTGCTTTTGTGGAGGGGCACGAAATACCTGTCCTAGACCAGCACGACACGCCTGTTGTATTCCAGCACGACACGCCTGTTAAACAAACATATAACAAACAATTTAACAAAGAGCAGTTTGAGATTTTTTGGTCGGTTTATCCCCGTAAGGAAGGGCGTAAAAAGGCTGAGAGTATTTTTCTCAAACTTGCACCTAATGATGTTTCTTTGGTGTTAGCCGCTTCGCGGACTTATAGGGATAGTGTTGGTTCTCGTGAGTTGAGGTTTGTCAAGTTGGCTTCGACTTGGTTAGACCAGGAGTGTTGGTTAGATCAGGTTGCTGAGACTTCTGATGATTGGATGTCGAGGGCTATTGATGATTAATGTGCGGACTGCTTTGGAGAAAAGTATTTTGGGCGGTGTTTTGACTTGGCCTAAGGTTTGGGATGATTTGGCTTTGGTTGCCGATTATTTTGATAATGCTTTGTCTCGTTTGGTGTTTGAAAAGATTGTTTCAGCTCGTGCTGATGGTGTTGAACCGGATGCTTTGTTTATTGCTGCTGGTTTGGATGGGGATGCTCGTGCTTGGGTTTTTGAATGCACTAGTGAAGCTCCTGCTGCCGCTCTTGCTGTCAAGTTTCATGCTCGACAGTTGAAGGCTATGTGGGCTAAGGATCGTTTGGCTTTGGCAGGTCGGCAGTTGGTGCAGGATAGTGAGGTTGCTGATTCTGATGTTTCGGAATTGGTTGCTGGGGCTTTGAAGGCTGTTGATTTGGTTTCGGCTAGTCAGGCTCAGATTGAGATTGTTTATCCTGGCGAGTTTATGGGTGACTATTTGGGTCAGATGCGAACTAAGACTCCGTTTTTATCTACTTGCTGGAAAAGGCTTAACATGTTTATTGGTGGTTGGAGACCTTCGGCTTTTTATGTGATTGCTGGTCGGCCTGGTCAGGGTAAAACTATTGTTGCTTTGCAAGCTGCTTTTGAATTGGCTAAGACTGGTAAACATGTTTTGTATTTCAGTTTGGAGATGCCTGAGATTCAACTTCAGCATCGTTTGTTGGCTCAGGCTTTGAGTATTGATGTTTCGAATATTGCGAATGATTCTTTGGATTATTTGGTTTATGACAAGGATGGTAGCCATCTTGCTCGTGATTTGGTTTCGGATGCTTCGAGTGTTTTGACTAATAATTTGGGTTTGATTTCTGCTCCTGTTTTGACTCCTAATTTGTTGCGTAGTTATATTTCGGCTGCTTCTAAGCGTTCTCCGGTTGATGCTGTTTTTATTGATTATTTGGGTTTGATGGATGATGATGTTCAGCATCGGGATAGGGTTCAAAAGATTGGCAGTATTAGTAATCAGTTGAAGCGTGTTGCTTTGGAGTTAGATATTCCTGTTGTTGCAGCTGTGCAGTTGAATCGTGAGGTTGAGAATCGTAGTGATCATAAACCTCAGTTGAGTGACTTGAGAGATTCTGGTTCAATTGAGCAGGATGCGGATGTTATTTTGATGATTGCTCGTAAGAGGCGTGATGGTGATTCTGAGGATAGTCAGGGTTCGTTCTTTTTCTTGCGGGTTGCTAAGAATAGGCATGGTCAGACTGGGGCTGCTAAGTTTATAGCTCAGGATGGTTTTAGTCGTATTGTTGAGGATTTGAGTAAGTAATGGCTGTTCATAAGACTGTTTGTAGGCATTGTGGTTTTGTTTGGAGTGTTGCTGCAGAGTTCAAGGATAGAACTGATTTGTTGTGTAAGTCTTGTAGGGCTAAGCCTCAGAAGGTGATTCAGTATGGCGGTTTGAGATGTGAACCTCATTCGGGTGCTTTTGACTCGGAGGATAATCCGATAGATGATCAGGGTGAACTTGTTTTACCTGGAGTCAGGATTTGTGGGCATAAGGATTGCATTAGTGTCAAACATGTCGGCAGTTAGTGCTAAGTTGTTTTTATACTGTTCGTCTATTGAAGGAGTTTTATTATGGCAGTTGTAAAAGTTACCGGTGTTGTCGGTAAGGTCTTTGGTGCAAGCTCACAAGGTTTGTCTCTCAAAGAGGAGTTCGTTGGTCAAACTGGCGAGAAGTTCAGTCGTAATTGGAGTGTTTGGTTCGCTAACGCTCATGGCTTGACTGAAGGCACTGAGGTTACTGTGTTTGGTCAGTTGTCTTACAAGATTGAGGAATACACAGGATCTAATGGTCAACCTGGTCGTAAAGTTGCTATTGCAATCAACAACGCTCAGCTTGATGCTCCTAAGGCTCCTGTTGCTCCATCTGCTCCCTTCTAAATGAAGTCTTGGGTAATCGGCTTTATTCTTGGGCTGATTGCTCTCACTAATTCTTTGTTTACCCCTCAACCTCTATCGCTCCTAAATGGGGCGGTAGGGGTTTTTCTTTGGCTGGTTGTTTTGGTGAACTTTTATGGCAAGAAGTAGTTTTAGTTTCACTGTTTGGGAGAGACCAGCACCTCAAGGGTCTAAAAAGTATGTGGGGACAAGGCGAACAGCGAGTGGGGCTAACATTCCGTTGATTGTCGAGTCAAGTGCATTCTTACCTGCTTGGCGAAAAGCGATTGAGGATGCAGTCAAGCAAGCTATGGCTGATTCAGGGGATGATTCTAAGTTTGAGGGAGCTGTGAAAGTAGATGTAACTTTCTACTTACCCAAGCCTAAAACTGTAAGAACTGAATACCCTATCAAACCACCCGACTTGGATAAGGTATGTAGGTCATTACTTGATGGCATCAGTGGTAAGAATGGGCAAGGTGTTTGGGGTGATGATGCTCAGGTTGTTGATCTGGTAGCTCGTAAACGCTGGGCTAAGGGTGAACCTGGTGCAGCAATAACGATAACTGCTGTTTAGCAGTCTTTTTCTGTAACCTAACTGTTACCTAAAATCTTTCCAAAAATTGTGTTGTTTTCGCCATAATTCTGCTAGATTTCTTTTGTAGGCAAAAAGCCGAATAAACAGAGGAAAACAAAATGAGTAAAGAACAGATGTGGAGTCTTTTAGAGATTCACACTATGCTATGCGACACCGATAAAGCTAAGAACCTTGAAGCTGTAAACCTTTTGACTGAGTTCATTGAGGACAACATCTTGAGAGAGGAAAACTAATGTTTGATGAGCTTGAAGCGTTTATGAAAGTGTGTGCCAGTTATCGTGCCTGGTTGGACTGTGGGAAAGACTTAATCAACTTCCCCGAGAAGTTAGATCAGTATGATGCCGATATGGATGCTTATTGTAAGGCGATTGGTAAGACTCGTAGATGGGCGTTCTTTGATGTTTGGAACACTGTCACTAAGGGAGGGCTAGTCAAGTGAAAGCAATACTAATTTTTCTAGCACTATTTTTTGGTGTTCAAATTGTTGTTTACAGCATGAGCTCTGAAGTTATGACTTATCTAGGTCTAGGTGTTTTTTTGTTGGCGATTATTGGTTTATGGAAGTGGGCAAGTAAATGAGTAAACATGCTGCTAAGTCTCTAAGTTGGACTGTTGCTGTTCGTTTGTGGTTGTGGACTGAGGTCAGTTCATTCGCTATTCGTTTTGCTGGTTATTGTGAGCGTAGATGGCGTTTCGCTTTATACGAAAAAACAGGGGTATGGAGTAAAACATTCTCTGAGACTATTAGTGATTTGGAGGGTAAGTGATGTGCCAGGTAACAAGTTTCAATTTAGATCATGAGAAGTGTATTGAGGGCTGTAACTGCTGTAAGTCTAAAGATTCAGCTGCAAGTGTTTCGGCTGAGTTGAAGGAGCGTGATCGTATTGTTGCTCTGCTCAAAGAAGCGGGCGTTATCCGTAATTGCTCTGCAACTAACAAGCTCGTATTCGTTCACTGCAACACGCTTGAAGTGAAGTATTTGATTGGATTGACTTCGAATAATGAATGATCAGGCTGAGAATGTTCGTAACTATTATCGTAGGCAAGGTGTGAAGTTTGAGCGGAACAGGATTTTGACTCAAGTTGAGATGCTGATTTGTTTTGAGTTCACTAGAACCCGTAAATGTAAACACAAGGCTTGCAAGACTCTCTCAGGCTTGAAGTTGTCTATTGAGTCTGTCAGCTTGTTTGAGACTGCTGCTAAGTCTGCTCCAGGTGAATCGGATGTCTAAAGCACCTGTTATGGATTATGTTCAAAAGCATCTCAAAAAGACTAAATATCGGAGTGTTGCTCACCTGTGTTCGACACTGGATTTGAATTATGACAGTCTTGGTCATTATTTGAGATCTGAATACAAGTTCAATTTGCATTACTTTATTACTTTGGTTGAGGTGTTGGAAGTTGATGTTTTCGAGTTTTATGGCGTGATTTATCGTGCCGAAAAAGATAAGGGGTTGTTGTGATGCATGAGGACACTAAGTTTATTTTGCTTGTTGTGAGTTTTATTTTGTTGTGTTTAGGGTTGTTGTGGGTTTGGAATCAACCTAACAACTGTAAAGATGTCGAATATCAGGATTTGACTGGAACTCACACGACTCAGGTTTGTATAGATGCTTGAGATTATTTTGTGGGTTGTTTTAGGGCTTGTGGCTCTTGTTGTTGCTCTTTTGGGTTTAGCTGTGGTTATTGGGTATGTTACTCAGATAGCCTATTTAGAGCACTTAGATGATTGGGATCACCATGACTGATAAAAATGCTGTTATAGATGAAGCTGCAATCTTGCTGTTTGACAAGAATCTCGAATGGTCGAGTGACATGAATGACATCAAGGATTCTCTTGGGGCGTTGCTTGTGAGCTGTAAGGCTGATGAAGGAATCTTGAAACTGTTGGCTTTTACTGTTGCCAACAAGATTGTTTATCAGGAGAAGGCTGAAGTGTTCAACAAGATTGAGACTAGGGATGCTTGAGGATTTAGAGCTTCCTAAAAAGGTTTGGCCTTGTCGGGTTCGGACTGTCGCTTCAGGTTTATCTGATAAAGATGCCGAGATTTTGGAGAAGGTTGTTACGAATGTTGAATGGCCTTTGAGGACTTTATCTAATCAACTGAAAAAGCGTGGTATTGAGATTAGTGATAACAGTCTCAAGAATCATAGAGAGAAGCGTTGCTCATGTTGGAAGATCTAAATAATCCGGTTGCA
>Ga0304729_1000424_pt1 | contig 31671 bp, 29 predicted proteins | sample C_131016_MF_Meta_FD_190475 | JGI IMG/M metagenome (GOLD analysis project Ga0304729, IMG submission 190475) | Freshwater microbial communities from Lake Croche, Canada to study carbon cycling - C_131016_MF_MetaG (v2) (version 2) | ecosystem: Environmental > Aquatic > Freshwater > Lake | place... | reverse complement strand
AGTGCGCGATGCACTTGATGAATTTGGCGCACCATATGTGGTCAAAGATGATGGCTTAGCCGCGGGCAAAGGCGTAGTAGTAACGGACGATTATGCGCAGGCACTCGAACATGCGCTTGCTTGTATTAATAGTCGAGTTGATGGCGCAGTAGTTATTGAAGAATTTTTAGCTGGCCCTGAAGTCAGTTTGTTCGGCGTAACCGATGGTAAAACCGTTCGGGCATTGAGTCCTGCTCAAGATTTCAAACGAGTATTTGATAATGATGAAGGTCCAAATACCGGCGGAATGGGCGCGTACTCGCCACTGGATTGGGCGCCAGCAGATTTAGTGCAAGAAACTGTGCACAAAGTACTTCAGCCAACCATCGATGAGATGGCTAAACGTGGCACACCCTTCTCCGGCTTGCTTTATGCCGGCTTGGTTCTAACCAGCAAGGGGACAAAAGTAATCGAATTCAACGCACGTTTCGGCGATCCAGAAACGCAGGTTGTCCTATCCAGGCTCAACTCGTCACTGACTGATTTACTGTTTGCTGCGGCCACTGGGAATTTGTCCGATTTACCCGAGCTGCAGTGGGCGCAATCCTGCGCAATAACGGTTGTTATGGCTGCAGAAGGTTATCCAACTGAACCTAAAACTGGCGCTGCAATAACTGGCCTTGACCAAGTCGACGCCACACGAGCCACTGTCTTTCATGCGGGAACCAAAGCGAGTGAGTCAGCCGGCTGTGTCGTCAGTGGTGGCCGCGTACTATGCGTGACTGCATCTGGAGCAGACCTTGACCGAGCCAGAGAAAATGCCTACGCAGAAGTTTCCAAAATTGAATTTGCCGGTAGCCACCATCGGACAGATATTGCGCTGAAAGCATCGCGCGGAGAGATACAAGTGCCATGACAAAACCAAACATTCCAAATGTATTAGCCAGCCGCTACGCATCCACCGACATGGCAACCATTTGGTCGCCGACCAATAAGGTCGTCGCTGAGCGACAGCTATGGGTTGCGGTCATGCAGGCGCAGCAAAGTCTCGGCATCGAAATTCCTGCTGGAGTTATTGAGGATTATCAGCGCGTCATTAATCAAGTCGACCTTGCAAGTATCGCCGAGCGCGAAAAAGTATCTCGGCATGATGTGAAGGCGCGGATTGAAGAATTCTGTGAACTAGCTGGTCACGAACATATTCACAAAGGAATGACCAGTCGCGATCTGACCGAAAATGTAGAACAGCTGCAAGTTGTCGAGTCAATGAAACTAATTCGGGTGAAAGCAGTTGCAACAGCATCGGTACTTGCAGAACTTGCACTGAGGTATACCGATGTTGCGCTAACAGGCCGAAGTCACAATGTCGCTGCTCAGACAACAACGTTAGGTAAGCGCTTCGCCTCCGCTGCCGACGAATTGCTGATTGCAATTTCACGTCTGGACGAGTTAATCGCTCGATACCCACTGCGCGGAATCAAAGGTCCGGTCGGCACTGCTCAAGACATGCTCGATTTACTCGGTGGCGATGCAGACAAACTGGAACAGCTTGAAGTTCAGATAGCAAGTCACCTTGGCTTTACTAATGTGCTTACCAGTGTCGGCCAGGTTTACCCGCGTTCGGTCGATTACGACACCATCACCGCACTAGTACAACTGGCAGCTGCGCCAGGCAGTCTTGCCACGACCATTCGCCTAATGGCCGGCCATGAGTTAGTTACTGAAGGGTTCAAAGCCGGCCAAGTTGGCTCAAGTGCGATGCCGCATAAGATGAACACTCGCTCTTGTGAGCGCATCAATGGTTTTGCGGTAATCCTTCGCGGTTATGCAAGTATGGCTGGCGAACTAAGCGGAACGCAGTGGAACGAAGGCGATGTCGCATGTTCGGTGGTCCGCCGGGTGGCCCTTCCAGATGCATTTTTCGCACTGGACGGATTATTCGAAACAACGCTGACAGTGCTTGCTGAGTTCGGTGCTTTTCCAGCGGTGATTGAGCGTGAATTACAAAGGTACTTGCCGTTCTTGGCGACAACAAAGATTCTGATGGCTGCCGTTCGCGCTGGTGTCGGTCGCGAAACAGCACATGAAGTAATAAAAGAGCATGCAGTGCAGGTGGCGTTAGATATGCGCGGCGCTGCTGGTGGTGATGGAAGTGCGCTTATTAGTCGCCTTGCTGATGATGGCCGATTGGGCCTGAGTCTGCCTCAGCTAACCGAGTTAATCGCAGAGCCACTTGAATTCACCGGCGCAGCCGCAGCACAAGTTTCATCCATAGCAAAGCAGGTTGCTGCGCTAGTCGCTGCATCGCCAGCTTCAGCAATCTACCGACCGGAGCCGATCCTGTGACATTGCCAACTAATAACTATGGCTTGGCCGACGACTATAAGCATGTTTACTCAGGCAAAGTGCGAGACCTCTATGAGGCTCCAGATGGAAAGTTGCTATTTGTCGCATCAGATCGAATCTCGGCCTTTGATTTTGTTTTGCCGACGGTGATCCCAGACAAGGGCCGGATTCTTACCGCAATGTCGTTGTGGTGGTTTGATCGCTTAGAGGGTTTTGTGCCGAACCACATCATTACAACCAATGTGCCATTTGCTGTGGCTGGTCGAGCAACAGTGTGTGAACGCCTTGAAATGTTGCCAGTGGAGTGCGTGGCTCGCGGCTACTTAACTGGCTCGGGACTTATCGACTACAAGGCAGCTGGATCGATTTGTGGTGTCGGCTTACCGCCGGGCTTAAAAGATGGTTCGCGTTTGCCAAAGCCAATTTTCACACCGGCCACGAAAGCTGCCCTAGGTGACCATGACGAGAATGTCACATTCGATGAGGTAATGACGGCGATCGGACAAGAGGAAGCCCAGCAACTTCGCCGGATTACCATGAGTATTTATCAGAGTGCTGCCGAGATTGCACTCAAGCGCGGAATTATTTTGGCAGATACTAAGTTTGAATTCGGCCTTGGAATCAAGGGTGCAAATAACAATCAGATAGTCCTCGCCGATGAAGTACTCACTCCAGACTCTTCGCGATTCTGGCCAGCTGATCAATGGGTTCCTGGCCAGGCACAGCCATCGTATGACAAGCAGTATGTGCGCGATTGGCTACTATCGCCAGAATCTGGCTGGGATAAGGCATCAGGCGAAGCACCACCAGCGCTGCCCGCTGAAGTGGTAGAGAAAACGCGTGCGCGATACATTCAGGCATATGAAACCTTGACAGGTAAAAGGTTCCAGTAACCGCTACCTAGTGACCGAGAATTAAATGCCGGCTGGGTTCGAAAAGTTACCGCTGCACGCTCTGATAAATATCAATCGTCTGCTGTGCGATTCGATCCCAACCAAAGTCCTTGACGGCCCGAGCGCGCCCGGCAAGCCCCATTGCTTTGGCGGTACCTGAATCGCTAAGCACGCGAGTAAGTGCTTGCGCAAAATCAACTTCGAATTGACCAGACTGCGCTTCGTCGTAATGCACCAATAAGCCGGTGGTTCCATCAACCACCACTTCTGGAATTCCGCCTACATCGCTGGCCACAACTGGAACTTCACAAGCCATGGCTTCAAGATTCACAATGCCTAACGGCTCGTAGATTGATGGGCAGGCAAATACCGATGCGTGCGAGAGCACCTGGATGAGTTCTGGGCGGGGCAGTTGGTCTCTGATCCAGTGCACACCACTGCGAGTTTCGGCAAGCTTTTCAATCTGGGCGGCAACTTCGGCCCCCAGCTCTGGCGTATCTGGCGAGGATGCACAAATTACTAGGGCGATTTCAGGCGGTAATTGTTCGGCAGCGCGAAGTAAATGCATTATGCCTTTTTGCCGAGTGATTCGTCCCACGAATAGTACATAGGGGCGGTCTGGATCAATTCCATTAGCGAGCAGTGCGGATGTGTCATCAACACGGTTTATCGCAGCAGTATCAATGCCGTTGTAAACCACCTTGACCTTCTCTGGGTCCAGTTCGGGATAGCAGTCCAAAATATCGGCACGCATTCCGTTGCTAACTGCGATCACAGCAGCAGCGCCGTCATATGCTGTGCGCTCGGCCCACGAAGAAATCTGATAGCCGCCACCGAGTTGCTCGGCTTTCCATGGTCGCCGAGGCTCAAGTGAGTGCGCAGTGACCACATGGGGGACTGCGTTGAGTAATCCGCCGAGATGGCCAGCCATGTTGGCGTACCAGGTATGGGTGTGAATCACGGCGGAATCAGCGAAATTACTGAGCATTTCCAAGTTGATTCCCAGGGTTTGGATAGCAGGATTAGCAGCCACCAGATTTGCCGGAACTGGGTACGACAGAGCGCCAGGCTTCGGGTCGCCGAAAGAATGTACATCCACATCAATGAGTTTTCGCAATTCATGGACAAGATGCTCAACATGGACGCCAGCTCCGCCATAGACCTCAGGCGGCCATTCTCGAGTCACTAGTGATATGCGCACACTGTAAGCCTAGACCTTTGAGTAGGCTAGGGCTGTGCGCAGACGCAATAACGTCCTCAGTATGGTTCTCGCCGGTGGCGAGGGCAAACGACTGATGCCATTAACTGCGGACCGGGCAAAGCCGGCGGTACCTTTCGGTGGCTCATATCGGTTAATCGATTTTGTTCTTTCTAATTTGGTAAACGCGGGCTTCTTGCGAATCTGCGTCCTAACTCAGTACAAGTCGCATTCACTTGATCGCCACATCACCACATCCTGGCAGGTGGGCACGCTGCTTGGCGACTTTGTTACTTCGGTGCCAGCGCAGCAGCGCCTCGGCCCCCGTTGGTACACCGGCTCAGCAGATGCAATTTTTCAGAGTCTGAACCTGGTTCATGATTCGCTGCCTGACTACATTCTGGTTTTTGGTGCTGACCACGTTTACCGCATGGATGCGTCGCAGATGCTTGAGGCACATATCGCCTCTGGTGCAAGTGTTACGGTTGCCGGAATTCGAGTAGCAAAAGAGTCAGCGACTGAGTTTGGCGTAATTGAAACTGACGAAAGCGGTCAGCGCATTACTCGATTCCATGAGAAGCCAGCGAACCCACCAACTATCCCAGGATCGCCTGACCAGTCGTATGCCTCAATGGGCAACTACATCTTCAATACGGATGCCTTGATTAGCGCATTGCAGCAAGACGCTGCGGATGAAAATTCCATTCACGACATGGGAACGAACATCATTCCGATGCTCACTGCTAAAGGCGAAGCCGCCGTTTATGACTTTGATTTAAATGAAGTTCCAGGCGCAACAGCTCGCGATCGTGGTTACTGGCGCGATGTTGGAACGCTCGATACTTATCATGAAGCGCATATGGACCTCGTGTCAGTACATCCGATTTTCAACTTGTACAACGACCACTGGCCAATTTTGACGAACATGCCTTCACTTGCGCCGGCAAAATTTGTGCAAGGTGGAACTGCGCACGAATCAATCGTTGGTGCCGGGTCAATTTTGGCCGGTGCGCATGTTCGCAACTCAGTGGTGGCAAATGCAGTCCGCGTAGAGGAAGGCGCCTACGTTGATGGCACAGTGCTGATGCCAGGTGTTCGCATTGGCCGGGGCGCGGTAATTCGCAACGCAATTCTGGATAAGAACATAATCGTCCCAGATGGTGCGCAAATCGGTGTGGACTTAGAACTCGACCGCCAGCGTTATACCGTCAGCGAAGGTGGCATTGTCGTGCTGGGCAAAGGCCAAACTGTTCTTTAACGATTAGTCACTGAGACGATGTCGCTCAACGGCAACTATATGAGTTAAGTCAGTTTTTGCGCGATGGTAAATCACATATGCACCAGGTGCTAGCGCTGGATCGAATGCATCATCGACTTCATGGGCCAAATTAAATTTCTCGGTTAACGTGCCCATAACGGTCGGCATTACTGGGCGATGTGTGCACAGAACAAGTGATCCAGAAGCGGTAGCCAGGGCGCTCACCGTTGCATGTGCACCATCTTGACTCAGAGTGTGACGCTCTTCGCTTAGCCCTGGCTCCAGCGCAATCGCCAAACTTCGCACTCCGGCATACGGACCGACAGTATCGCGGCAACGCCTGGAATCAGATGAATGGATTGTGTCGATACCGAAAGCTGCCAGCACACTGGCGACTCCATGCGCTTGCATGCGTCCAACCGCTGTTAGTGGTCGACTTGCGTCATTTCGTGCAAGCGCGTCGTTTGAAAGTTTCCATTCAGCTCGCTTGAGCGCCTGGGTATGGCGCAGCACAATGAACGGTGTGGTTTGTACCATCTGGGCGGCTGCTCTAATTACATCAGCATCATGCTCGTAGGTTAATTTCTTGACTGCCTTATTTAGTGGGAGCCAAAGAATCTCATCCACTTCATCATTTGGCACGAAAGTTCCACCAACTATTTGCGCAGTCCAATAGAAAACCGCTTTTGGTACATCAGAAACCAGATATTGCTGGGTTGGCAACGGTGCCCCAAGTACAACTGCAAAGCCGGTCTCTTCGCGCACTTCACGAATAGCGGTGGCACTAATGTGCTCTCCAGACTCAACCTTGCCTTTGGGTAATGTCCAGTCGGATCTGTGTGGCCGATGCACCAATAAATATTCGGTCCCAGCTTTGCCTTCACGAGTTAGAACTGCGCCTGCGGCAATTACCGAGTCATCGAACATTTCGCAGGCCCACTCGGCTCAGAATATTTTCTAATTTGCGTGGAGTTGCGGTCGGAATTTGCGAACTTCTAGTTGGACGAGATGTGATTAGTTGTTCTTGATAATCAAGTAGCGCTTCACCCTGGGCATCAAAACAATGGCGTAGCCAGTTACCAGTTTCATCGAGGTGCCATGAGGCACTGTCATCTGATAGTCCCAAATCAAGGATTTGCTTCACTGTTTGCGCATCATATTCACCAAGACGCACAAGGCATTCGACGCGACGGTCAAGATTGCGGTGCATCATATCTGCAGAGCCAATCCACGATTCAAGTTCACCGCCATTTTCAAACTCAAACACTCGGCTATGTTCCAGGAAACGGCCGAGTACTGAACGAACTCGAATATTCTCCGAAACTCCGGCCACACCTGGGCGAATTGAGCAGATGCCACGGACTAGCACATCAACGGTCACGCCAGCCTGCGAAGCACGATAAAGCGAATCGATGATTGCATCATCAACAATTGAATTGCATTTAATTCGAATGCGAGCAGATTTACCTTCGCGGGCAAAGTCCGCCTCACGATTAATCCGCTCAATCAAACCTTCACGCAACGCGCCAGGTGCAACCAGTAAGCGATGGTAGTCAGCCTGAACCGCGTAGCCAGATAGATGATTAAACAGACTCGCGACATCTTCGCCAATTTCCGGATCTGTTGTCAGCAAGCCGAAGTCCTCATACATACGTGCAGTCTTTGGGTTGTAATTACCTGTGCCAATGTGCACATAGCGACGCAGCTTTCCGGCATCACTGCGCACAACCATACAAAGTTTCGCGTGAGTCTTCAGGCCAACCAGACCGTAAACCACATGCACGCCAGCTTCTTCAAGTTTGCGGGCCCAATCAATATTGTTTTGCTCATCAAAACGGGCTTTGATTTCAACAACTGCTAAAACCTGCTTACCCATCTCGGCTGCGTTAATTAGCGCGTCAACAATTGGCGAATCACCGGATGTGCGATACAGAGTCTGTTTAATGGCCAGCACATGTGGATCTTCGGATGCTTGCTCCAGGAACAACTGCATACTTGTGGAGAATGAGTCGTAAGGATGATGTAGTAAAACATCGCGGCTGCGCATAATCTCAAGCACATTTGGCGCAGTCGAGGATTCGATAGAGGCAAGCGCCGGGCTAGTGTGAGCAACAAAAGGCTGCAGTTTCAAATCTCCGCGATCTAATGAAGTGAGCTCCATCAGAGATTTCAGATCAAGTGGTCCCTCAAGGCGGAAAACTTCATTTTCAGTAACCCCAAGCTCACTGATTAAAAGTTCTAGCACATGTTCATCCATTGAGTTTTCAACCTCAAGGCGAACAGGTGGACCAAATCGTCGTTTCATTAACTCGCGCTCAAGTGCCTGAAGTAGATTTTCTGCGTCGTCTTCTTCAACTTCAAGGTCTTCATTTCGAGTCACCCGAAAAGTGTGCTGCTGCACGATCTCCATGCCAGGAAAGAGCATGTTTGAGTGCGCAGAAATTACATCTTCGAGCGGAACCAGGCGCTGTTTGGCTACCGAGAGGAATCGTGGCAATGATGGTGGAACTTTTACGCGGGCGAATAGTTCGTTGTGTGTTTCGGGGTTGCGTACCAAAATTGCCAAGTTCAGAGAAAGCCCAGAAATGTAGGGAAATGGATGTGAAGGATCCACTGCAAGCGGGGTTAGGACTGGGAACACCTGGTCGTTAAACAGCTTGGTTAGCGTCTCTTGCTCATCTTGGGTCAATTCGTCCCAACGGAGAATTTCGATTCCATTGGCAACGAGCTCCGGCAGAAGTGCATTATTAAAAACTTGGGACTGTTCGCGCATTAATTCATGGCTGCGTGCGAGCACCGACTCATGGACTTCATTCGGCATTTTCCCACTGGCCGTCTTAACTGCAATTCCAGTGGCGATTCGCCGTTTAAGTCCAGCGACCCGAACCATGAAGAATTCGTCGAGGTTGCTGGCGAAAATAGAGAGGTATTTGGTCCGCTCGAGTAGCGGCAGACTTGCATCTTCAGCTAATTCCAAAACTCGCTTATTAAATGCCAGCCATGACAACTCTCGATCTAGAAATCTATCCAAAGGCAATTCACTTGAGGAATCCTTCACCGCATCTGGCGTTGTCATGGGACAATGTTGGCACAGTTTGCTTATTCAGGTCTAGTTGGCGAATACATCTACGGTATTTTTGGCGGTCAAATGTGACGGATATGCCCATAAATGCAAAGATTATGAAGTGAGTAGACAACTTGTCATTATGGGCAGCGGTGAAACTAGCCCGACGATGGTTACACCACATCAAAAAATCTTGGCCGAAGTGTCCAAAGCAACTGGCGCCGCCGTCTTTCTGGATACACCATTTGGCTTCCAAGAAAATGCAGATATCCTTGCCGGCAAAATCTCTGATTACTTTAAGAGTTCAGTGGGTAGAGACATTGCTGCAGTTACCATGCGATCAGATTCCGAATCTGCTGCCACAGTGGCCCGAGCGGTAAGCGCGATCAATCAGGCGCAGTGGTTATTCGCCGGCCCGGGCAGTCCAACATACGCCCTATCTGCTTGGCGAAATTCGGGCCTAGCCGAACACATCAGTGCAGTGTTAGCCCGCGGTTCTGCGGTATTTGCTTCAGCAGCAGCCTTGACTATTGGTTCGCAGACTGTCCCGGTGTATGAAATATATAAAGTGGGTATGGAGCCACATTGGCTACCCGGGCTAAACATTCTTGGTGAGCATACGGGATTACAAGCTGCAGTGATTCCACATTTTGATAATTCTGAAGGTGGAAATCACGACACTAGGTTTTGCTACTTGGGCCAGACTCGTCTGACACAGCTTGAGCAGCAATTGCCTGCCGACACTTTCATTCTCGGCATTGATGAGCACACAGGAATTAGTTTTGATCTGGATGCAAAGTCATTGAGCGTTTTTGGTCGCGGGGCACTTACGCTGCGCAAAGGCGAGATGCTCAAGACTTTCACGGCTGGGTCCACCCTGACTTGGGATGAAGTAGCAGAGGCAGTCGCGGTAAGGAGAGCTACCGTCGCCGTAGCCCCAGTCGAAGTTTCCGACGCCGCGCGAATTGCCCAGTTACTCTCAGGTGGCAACTTCAACGAAGCAGTAGCCGGTCTACTTGAAATAGACCGGCTAGATCGGGATGAAGGGACGCGAAGAAAAGTTCATTCACTAATTTCACAACTCGGTGACCTGGCAGCCACGCCTAGCGTTGATAGTTCCCAGATCATCACACCGTTCGTGCAAGCACTAATCGCACTGCGGCAGTCAGCACGCGCTGCCGGCCGCTGGGATGAAGCCGACTTAATTCGCGTTCTGCTACTGGAGCAAAATATTGTGATCAAGGATGCGGCAGATCACACTGACTGGGAGATTACGAGTTGATGAGTACTGGCCCGATCGCTTTAGTTGGCTCTGGCGAGTACCTGCCGGTTATGCAAGACGTTGAAGCTGCTTTGCTAGCAGGCAGAGCGCCCAAATACGTACAAATCCCAACAGCTGCAGCTCCAGAGGGTGAAAAAAGTCTGAATTACTGGGTCGATTTAGGTATTCGCCAAGCCGAGCGTATTGGCGTTTCGGCTGTTCCAGTTGTGGTGGAAAATCGCGCTGATGCCAATTCGCCTGAGTTAGCGCAATTGGTTAAGGACGCAGGCTTGATTTACCTGTCAGGCGGCAACCCTGCATTTCTCGCCAACACCCTGCGCGACTCTTTAGTGTGGAATGCAATTTACGATGCATGGCAGAATGGCGCAGCTTTGGCCGGCTGCAGTGCGGGCGCGATGGCATTAGCCGATCACATTCCAGGTTTGCGATTAACCTCACATGCGCCCACTCGCGGTCTCGGTGCTGTACCCCACATCAGAGTTTTGCCGCACTTTGACCGGATGTTTGCGCACGTGCCCGATTTTTTTGCTCGCTTTATGAATGTGCCTGATGGGGTAAATGTTGTTGGAATTGACGAAGACACTGCCATAGTTGGCGGCCCGTTCGAATGGGAAGTTAAAGGACGACAGTCTGCCTGGTTATTTGTCAAAGGTCACCGAGTTGAGTTTCCAGCTGGCTCACAAATGATTATTGAGTGACTTAGTTTTCTCGAAACATAATGTCGGTATCCCAATGCGTGAAACCGGTGGACTGATAAAGAGCGATTGCTTGCTGATTTTGCGCTTCAACGTATAGCATCACCGCTGGCAAACCTTGATCACGGAGATATTCCAGTCCGCGCAGCGTCAACGCTTTGCCAAGACCACTGCCCTGCGCACTCGGCAAAATCCCTAAGACATAGACCTCGCCGATTTCTGGATGTTGGTGATCACCGTGCTTGTGCCCACCATGAATTTTTGTCCAGTTAAACCCGACTATGTTTTCATCCGCATCAGTTGCAATAAAGAAGCCGGCGACATCAAACCAAGCTTCGGATAATCGAATGTCTAGATCAGCCCTTGTCCATGAGCCCTGGTCAGGATGGGAAGCAAAAACCTCGCGGTTAATTTGCAGCCACGCCTGCTCATCTTCACCGATTACGAAGTTTCTTATTGTGTAGTTGGACGGCGTGGTTGCGGTGGGAATTGGGGTAAATAGTGAACGACGCATTTGCCATAACTCTCGAACTTTTTCATAGCCAAGTGCTCGTGCCAAATGGCCGGCGGTTGCATTGGTTCCGTGTGCCCAGAGCCGAACTGGCTGGCCTTCGGTCAACGCTTCAGCCCGTTTCACCAAGGCGGTGCCGACACCACGCCCGCGGGCAGTGGGCTCGACCGCAACCTCTACCGCTGGACCGGCGACCGAGTCTGTGGCGTCTAGATGCAGATAGCCGATTAGATCCGCCCGCTCGTTGCGCGCTAATAAATGAATAGCGGCTTCATCGCCCCCGTGATGTAAGTGAATTAATACATGTTCACCAAGTGGCGCCATCCCATCTTCGATAGCGACCACGGCAATCAGGGATCTAATCTCGGTGACCTCGGATTGGGTCAGCGAATCGTGTTGCGTGATGAAAGATTCCATAACGCTACTCGGCTTAAACCAGGGTGTCTTCAGAGATGTCGGCGCTACCAGCAACAAACCGGTATCCAACATTTCGAACTGTACCAATTAGTGACTCATTCTCTACCCCGAGCTTTGCTCGAAGGCGGCGAATGTGCACATCCACAGTTCTCGTGCCACCAAAATAGTCGTATCCCCAGACCTCTTGGAGCAACTGCGAGCGAGAGAAGACTCGACCTGGGTGCTGCGCAAGGAACTTAATCAGTTCAAATTCTTTGTAAGTGAGGTCAAGAATTCGGCCACGAAGTTTTGCTGAGTAGGCAGTCTCGTCGATAACAAGCTCACCCGCATGAATTTCTGATTGCGCAGTCTGTTGATGTGTGGCGTCAACTCGTCCAATTGCTAACCGAATACGGGTTTCAATTTCTGCAGGTCCTGCATCATGCAGGATCACATCAGTAATACCCCAATCAGCAGCAATCGCCGCTAGTCCACCCTCGGTTGCGATGACAATGACTGGCGCAGGATTGCCGGTTGCTTCCATCAGCCGGCATAAACTTCGCGCAGATGGGAGATCAGCACGGGCATCAACAAGGATTACATCAGTTGGTGGAGCAGAAAGCAGCGCTGTTGGCTCCGGGGTCATCACTTTGATCTGATGGCTTAGCAACTCAAGGCCAGGCAACACAGCAGTAGATGGCGTGACCGCGCGCGTAAGTAGCAAAATGCTCGCCATCTTTCACCTGCTTTCAACGCCGGAATAACTAAAAGTTTAGCGGCACGCACCCAATGTGCACATTTTGCGTGGGCGCTTACTCGGACAAAGCGGCAATTGTGGCAAGGACTTCTTGTTTCTTTGGCAAACCAACAGCCTTGCCAATCACTCTTCCATCACGATCGACGACCAATGTTGTAGGCGTGCGCGCGATATGGAATTTGCGTACAAGGTCTAAGTGTGACTCAGCATCGATCTCAATATGCGAAATGCCTGGCTCATCCTTGGTCAGCGTGCTGAGCATCAACTTGGTCGCTCGGCAAGGTTGGCAGAAGGCACTGGAAAACTGCACGAATGTTGCTTTGCTAGCCAACTCTCGGCCAACATCGTCAGGAGTTAATCGCACATCGCGAACAGTTTTACGGATGTGACCAGCTCGAAAATGCATGATGACTCCAAATATGCAGGATAGGGCGAGCGTGATTAGTACCAGGAATAATCCAGATTTCACGGGAAGCTCCAAAACTGCTGATTCTTAGACCTTTAGGCTATCGGGAAAAATTTGCTCCATTTGCTGCAAAGTATTTGCAGTTGCAGAGTCGGGATTTTCTGATTTACCGAATGTGACTTACAGTGAAACCATGCCACAGAGCCTGTACCTAACAAAACGTCGAGTCGTTGACTTCGGCCGTTTAGGTTCCGCTATGTGTTGTCTCGCCTAATTCTGCAGTCATGATTTCTGGCTGCCCCGCAGTCAAAAAATCTAACTAAGGAACTTCATGAGCAAACAAATTGACCCACGCGGACCGCGAATCGGTGCTGGCGTCACAACCGTATTTGTTGCTACTGCGCTTATCGCATTGCCTAGCCCGCTGTCTGTAACCCTGCTCGCAGTCCAATTAGTTGCTCATGGCCTTGGGGCTTTCGCTGGCTTATCTGCTCAGCCTTATGGCGTGGTTTACCGCAAGGTAATTCAGCCACGCTTAGCTAAGCCAACACAACTTGAAGATGAAGCTCCACCAAAGTTCGCGCAACTTGTGGGATTCATTTTCGCAGTCACAGCGCTGGGTGCTTATGCCTCTGGTCAGATTGGCTTAGCGAAAATTGTTGTTGCACTCCATCTAGCCGCCTCATTTTTAAATGTTGCATTCAACTTTTGTCTTGGTTGCCAGATGTATTTAATTGGCAAGCGAATTATTAACAACTAATCAAAACTAACTAACAAGAAAAACAAGGAGAAAATAATGGCACGCAACGAAGTACTCGTTGACACAGATTGGGCAGTAGCCCACATTGATGATCCAAAAGTTGTTTTCGTCGAGGTCGACGAAGATACTGCGGCATTTGATGCAAACCACATTCGCGGCGCAGTTGGCCTCAACTGGCGCACTGACTTACAGGATGGCGTGCGCCGGGACATCATCCGCAAGGAATCGATCGAGGCGTTGTTATCCGCTAAAGGTATTGCTAACGATGACACCGTTGTGCTTTACGGCGGAAACAATAACTGGTTTGCTGCATACGCGTACTGGTACCTGAAGCTTTACGGTCATCAGGATGTGCGTCTGCTTGATGGCGGCCGCAAAAAGTGGGAGCTCGAAGGCCTCGAACTAGTAAGTGATGCCACCGTTCGCCCAGCGACAACATACGTAGCCACCGATCAAGATCGTTCACTTCGATCATTCCGCGACGATGTACTAAATGCGATCGGCACTAAGAATCTTGTGGATGTTCGTTCTCCAGATGAGTACGCTGGCCGCTTACTAGCCCCAGCACACCTGCCACAGGAAACATCCCAGGTAGCGGGCCACGTGCCAACAGCGGTGAACATTCCTTGGAGTAAGGCCGCAAATGATGACGGCACCTTCAAGTCTGATGACGAGTTGACGGCCCTTTACGAAGGTGCGGGCGTTGACTTGTCAAAGGACACAATCGCATACTGCCGCATTGGCGAGCGTTCATCGCACACTTGGTTTGTCCTGCGCGAGCTGCTTGGCATCCAGAATGTGACTAACTACGACGGCTCTTGGACTGAATACGGCTCGCTAGTTGATGTGCCAGTAGCCGTTGGCGACGCCCCAGGCCAGGCATGAGTTCCTGCGGCGCTGTAGTCGGCGGCGTATCTCTCGACCATGTTGATGTGACCAAACAGGCGGTGATCCAGGGGGTAATTTCAACCACAGCTGGGCCAGTTTCTACTGGTTATGCGCGGTTGAATGACGCCAATGGCGATTTCGTCGCCGAAGTACCACTTTCCAAGCTTGGCGAATTTCGATTCTTCGCTGCACCTGGAAACTGGACTGTTGTTGCGCTCATCCCAGGAGGCACAAGTCGCACCGAGGTGAGTGCCGCACTCGGTCAGATTGCTGATCTGGACATCACACTTTAACTAATCGCCAGAAATGCGCCCATGAAGGATACTTTGTGGGCGCATTGCTGTTTGTCCACTAATCTTGTGTAGTTGCATCACTGCAAATTCGCATAAATACAGTCAAGGAGACTACATGCCAGCCATCGTGCTCGTTGGTGCCCAATGGGGCGATGAAGGCAAAGGTAAAGCCACTGACCTATTAGGTAGCCGGGTTGACTATGTAGTTCGTTACCAAGGTGGCAATAACGCAGGCCACACCGTGGTTATCGGTGATAAGAAGTTTGCCCTCCATCTCCTGCCAAGTGGCATTCTGACTCCTGAAGTTGTTCCAGTAATTGGCAACGGTGTCGTGATCGACGCTGGCGTGTTATTCCAAGAAATTGACGGACTCGAAGCACAAGGCGTTGATACCTCACGTTTGGTCATTAGCGCCAACGCTCATCTGATTACTTCCTATCATGTGACTCTCGATAAGGTCACCGAAAGATTTTTAGGTAAGTCAAAAATCGGCACCACCGGTCGTGGCATCGGCCCTACATATGCGGACAAAATTTCTCGACTCGGACTTCGGGTGCAAGATCTGTTCGATGAAAAAATCTTGCGCGAAAAAATTGAAGGCTCACTAATGAGCAAAAACCAAGTGCTGGTGAAAGTTTTCAACCGTCGTGCCATCTCGGTCGATGAAGTTGCCCAGGAATTGCTTGGGTATGCGCAGCGGCTACGTCCGTATGTCGCCGACACGGCGCTGTTATTAAATAACGCACTAGATGAGAACAAAGTCGTACTCCTTGAGGGCGGACAAGGAACACTGCTTGATGTGGACCATGGCACCTATCCGTTCGTAACTTCGAGTAACCCAACCTCTGGCGGTGCGTGCGCTGGATCTGGCATCGGTCCGACGAAAATCTCCGGTGTCATCGGGATTCTTAAGGCTTACACCACTCGCGTTGGCTCTGGCCCGTTCCCAACTGAATTGCTCGATGAAGATGGTGAGCGTTTGCGCACAATCGGCGGCGAACGCGGGGTAACTACTGGCCGAGCTCGTCGTTGTGGTTGGTTCGATGCACCAATTGCCCGCTATGCCACACGGATCAATGGCCTAACAGATATTTTCCTAACCAAACTTGATGTACTCACTGGCTTTGAGCAAATCCCAGTGTGCGTCGCTTATGACATCGACGGAACTCGAAGTGAAGAATTGCCGATGACGCAGACCGAGTTCCATCACGCAAAGCCGATTTACCAAATGATGCCGGGCTGGACCGAGGACATCAGTGGCGCCAGGTCACTAGAAGATTTGCCGGCTAATGCCCGTAGTTATGTGAAGTTCCTTGAGGATATTAGTGGCACCCAGATCAGCGCAATCGGTGTTGGTCAAGACCGAAATGCCACAATCTCGCTTCGCGATCTCATTCGGTAATTAGCAATTACCCGCGCTAACCTCACGAGCAGTTCAGATTTGGCTCGAATCACTGTTCGCCTCTAGCGGACACATTCGCGATAAAGTGCCAAAAATGTGGGAACACTATCGATAGGCATTCGCAAGATGCTTAGGACCGCAGGTGTGAGTCGCTCGTGCGGTCTAACATTGAGTCAAGTGTTGTTGATATAGGAGTTGCGCATGTTTGAGCGGTTTACTGATCGAGCCCGACGAGTTGTTGTGTTGGCCCAAGAAGAAGCTCGGATGCTCAACCACAATTACATCGGCACCGAGCACATTTTGCTTGGCCTAATTCACGAAGGCGAAGGCGTTGCTGCCAAGGCCCTTGAAGGCATGGACATTTCCCTTGAGGCAGTGCGCGCTCAGGTCGAAGAAATAATCGGGCAGGGCCAACAGGCGCCAAGCGGGCACATTCCATTCACGCCGCGTGCGAAAAAAGTACTTGAACTATCCCTACGTGAAGCATTGCAACTCGGGCATAACTACATCGGCACTGAACATATATTGCTTGGCCTAATTCGTGAAGGTGAAGGAGTTGCTGCGCAAGTTCTAGTTAAACTCGGTGCCGACCTAAATCGAGTTCGCCAGCAGGTAATCCAGCTCCTCTCGGGCTACCAAGGCGAGAAGAATCAGGGCGGCAATACTGGCCCAGCTGAAGGTACGCCATCAACTTCGCTCGTCCTTGATCAATTCGGCCGCAACCTAACTCAGGCTGCTCGCGATGGTCAACTAGATCCAGTTATTGGCAGGGCAAAAGAAATTGAGCGCGTCATGCAGGTGCTTTCACGCCGGACAAAAAATAATCCAGTATTAATCGGTGAACCAGGTGTGGGTAAGACTGCAGTTGTTGAAGGTCTTGCGCAAAACATCGTCAAGGGTGATGTGCCCGAGACTCTTAAAGATAAGCAGCTTTATTCACTTGATCTGGGTGCGTTAGTTGCCGGCTCACGTTACCGCGGCGACTTTGAAGAGCGGTTGAAAAAGGTACTCAAGGAAATTCGCACTCGCGGCGACATCATCATCTTCATTGATGAAATGCACACCCTGGTTGGCGCTGGCGCCGCTGAAGGCGCGATTGATGCTGCTAGCATCCTCAAACCAATGCTGGCTCGCGGCGAACTTCAGACAATTGGTGCAACCACACTTGATGAATACCGCAAGTACATCGAGAAGGATGCCGCACTTGAGCGCCGGTTCCAACCAATTCAGGTGGCTGAGCCAAACCTTGCGCACACCATTGAGATCTTGAAGGGTCTGCGTGACCGGTACGAAAATCATCATCGGGTAACAATCACCGATGCCGCGCTTGTTGCTGCAGCCACTTTGGCAGATCGCTACATAAGCGACCGGTTCCTACCAGATAAGGCGATTGATTTAATCGATGAAGCTGGTGCGCGACTGCGCATCCGTCGGATGACTGCGCCACCAGATCTGCGCGACCTTGACGATCAAATCGCCGCTGCTCGTCTGCAGAAGGAATCTGCCATCGACGCTCAAGATTTTGAACGCGCTGCAGCTTTGCGTGATGACGAAAAGAATCTGATCAATGCACGCGCCGTTCGGGAAAAAGAGTGGAAAGAAGGCGACCTTGATGTCGTTGCTGTGGTTGATGAAGATCTGATTGCAGAAGTTCTGGCTGCCTCTACGGGCATCCCAGTCTTTAAGTTGACTGAGGAAGAATCGCAACGCCTGATCCACATGGAAGGCGAGTTGCACAAGCGGGTTATCGGCCAAGAGCAAGCAATACGGGCGCTGTCGCAGGCAATCCGCCGAACCAGGGCTGGACTTAAAGATCCAAAGCGCCCGGGTGGCTCATTTATTTTTGCTGGTCCATCTGGAGTTGGTAAAACTGAATTGTCTAAGACGCTTGCTGAATTCTTATTCGGTGAAGAAGATTCGCTCATTCAGCTCGACATGTCCGAATACGCAGAGAAGCACACTGTTTCTCGACTATTCGGATCGCCTCCGGGTTATGTCGGTTACGAAGAAGGTGGACAGCTCACCGAGAAAGTACGTCGTAAGCCATTTAGCGTTGTTCTGTTCGACGAAATCGAGAAAGCGCATCCAGATATCTTTAACTCGCTGTTACAGATTCTCGAAGATGGCCGCCTCACCGATGCCCAAGGTCGAGTAGTTGACTTCAAGAACACTGTCATCATCATGACTACCAATCTTGGTACTCGTGACATTGCAAAGGGTGTGAGCCTAGGCTTTGCCGACTCTGGCGATTCACAGTCCTCCTATGACCGCATGAAGGCCAAGGTTAATGATGAACTCAAGACTCATTTCCGTCCTGAGTTCTTGAACCGCATCGATGACATCGTGGTATTCCATCAGTTAAGCCAGGATGAGATTATCGAAATCGTCGACCTGATGATTAACCGTTTGGATATTCGCCTGCGCGATAAGGATATGGCCATTGAACTTACGCCAGCGGCCAAGCAACTGCTCGCTAAGCGTGGTTACGATCCAGTGCTTGGGGCTCGTCCACTTCGTCGAACTATTCAGCGCGAAATCGAAGATCCGTTAAGCGAGAAGATGCTATTTGGCGATCTTAAGCCGGGCGAGATTGTGATTGTCGATGTAGCCGGCGAAGGCGATGCTGCAGCATTCACAATTCGCGGGGAATTTAAGGGTGAATTGAGCGATATCGTCGTTGATACTGCTCCAGTAGCCGAATAGGTTAAGCCAGTTTTCGTCAGTGAGCCCCTTACCTAAATTGGCAAGGGGCTCATTTTGTAGCAAATTCATTGGATTTTGAAATTCTGTTAACCAACTGTTAACCCAATAGCCACCTGTTGGTTTTTCGGCAACTGTAATTTCTACTTCATGACTGTTGAAATCCGCCGAAATTTCTCACAAGGTACGCGGCAGCGGCTGGGCGACAAGTTGTTCTTCGGCGCAGCCAGCACCGCTGCGCTAACCGCATTCGGACTAGTCGCGCTAATCCTAGTCTTTCTGGGATATCGGTCTTGGCCAACTTTTCAACACGAAGGCCTTAGTTTTATCACCGGCTCAGTCTGGGATGAGACCACCCATACTTTTCAAGTCCTACCCATGCTCGTTGGCTCCATTTACCTGGGGTTCCTCGGCCTTCTGGTTGCGGTTCCCTGTTCAGTATTCATGGCCTACTTCATTGAATTTGTTGCGCCACCTAGAGTCTCAAAAATAACGCGCTTTATGGTGGACTTCTTGGCTGCAATTCCATCAATCATCATTGGATTCTGGGGCTTAGTCGTCTTCACACCGGCTGGTTCATCATGGGCGGTATTGCTTAATAAGTACTTTTCATTTATTCCGTTTTTTAAGAATGACCCGCAACATTTCGGTGGCTCACCATTCATTGGCGCCTGGATTCTGGGCGTGATGATGACGCCGATTATCACCTCAGTTAGTCGCGAAGTGATGAGCCGCGTGGATCCTGAAATTGTCAACGCTGCTCGGGCTTTGGGCGGTGGCTCCTACACAATCTTGCGCCGAGTCATTTTCCCAATCTCTAAGGGCGGCATCCTTGGCGGCATCCTCCTTGGACTTGGCCGCGGCCTTGGCGAAACTATTGCGATTCTCTACACAGTTAATTTGATTTTCACCACCAACATCTCGCGCCCACTGGAAAATCGCGGTGGGTCTATTGCTTCCTGGATCGCAACCAGCTTCGGTGAAGCCTCATCAGCTGGAATCAGTGCGCTCATGGCGGCCGGCGTGGTGCTATTTGCGCTGACGCTGGTCATCAATGTTTTCTCATCGTTGATTGTTGAACGCGCAGTCCGAAAGATGGCATCGTAATGAATGATTTAGCAATGAAACGTCCCGCTACTGCAACACCGTGGCGCCAGAAATCAGGTAGCAGTACCCGAGCCATCTTGCTTGCAAGCGTGGTGCCCGCAGTACTGGTACTGGCAGCTGCAAAAATATTTAACATTCCTTCGCCTATTGCATTACTCGCGATCTTCTTGCCACTTCAGCTGGTTTTTGCGATCGCTGCCGGCCGTAAATTTGGTGGAAGAAATTCCACAGCGGATGCGGTGCTGCTCGTGGTTATGTACTTCTTGGTGGCACTTTTCACTGTGCTACTCGGCTCACTACTTGAGACCCTCGTTTCAAAGGGGCTTGAGTCGATTTCGCTAAATACGCTCTACCAAAATAATCACTATGTCTCGCTGACCACGCCGTTGAGTTATGGTGGTGTTGGCCACGCCATTGTTGGCACGTTCATCATCGTCGGCATCAGCACCCTAATTGCCGTTCCGCTTGGCATCGCTGTCGCGATTTACTTGACTGAAACTCGTGGTCGTTTGCGGTTTATTGTTCGTACTGTTGTGCAGTCGATGTCCGGATTGCCGTCGATTGTTGCTGGCCTCTTTATTTACGCCCTTATCATCCTGCCTGGCTATTCTCACCAGGTTGGTTTCACTGGCTCGTTAGCTCTTGCCCTACTTATGCTGCCTACAGTTGCGCGCACTGGCGAAGAAGTTCTCAAGCTCGTGCCAGCAGATTTGCGCTCAGCAGCAGTCGCTCTTGGCGCGAGCAGAAAAGCTGCATTCTTCCGAGTGATTGCGCCGGCAGCAAAAGCTGGATTAGTTACCTCAGTCCTACTCGGTGTCGCGCGAGTCATTGGTGAAACAGCTCCACTATTGTTAACCACTGTTCCCACACCAAACACCAACCTGAATCCATTCTCGGGTCCAATCACCACCATGCCGACCTATGTATACAGCTACGTGACCGATCCACACGATGCCTTGCAACATAGGGCGTGGTCAGCTTCGTTCATCATGATGGTCATCGTTGCCATCATTTTTGCCTTGGCCAGAATTATGTCGACTAGGCGCACTCGCGCATCGAAGAAGTAAAAATTTAAAATGGAAAATCCAACAGCCCAGAGAGTTGAAATTGATATGAACACTGCAGAAAATATTTTGAGTGAAGTACATTTGGAAAGCCGCGATATTAATGTGTGGTTCAAAGACAATCATGTCTTGTCCGATGTCTCGCTAGTGTTCCCACGCAATTCTGTCACTGCTCTGATCGGCCCAAGTGGCTGTGGAAAGTCCTCGTATATTCGTACTTTGAACCGCATGCACGAAACCATTCCCGGGGCTGGCCTAACGGGCAGTGTGCTCTTTGATGGCACAGATGTCTACGCAGCTGGCACTGACCCAATTGATGTGCGCCTGAACATCGGCATGGTTTTCCAAAAGCCAAACCCATTTCCAACTATGACTATCCGCGGCAACGTCCTATCCGGTCTGCGACTTTCTGGAAAGAAAGTTCGTAATGAGGCCGATTTAGTCGAAAAATGCTTAACTCGAGCGAGTTTGTGGAACGAAGTGAAAGACCGACTAGATTCACCAGCAGGAGCCCTATCTGGCGGTCAGCAGCAACGTTTATGTATCGCCCGCTCACTTGCTCTGGATCCAAGTGTCCTGCTGATGGATGAGCCTTGTTCTGCGCTAGATCCAGGATCGACAATCCGAATCGAAGAGACTATTCGTGAACTGTCGCAAACCATGACCATCGTCATCGTTACCCACAATATGCAGCAGGCCCAGCGAGTATCAGACCAGACTGCCTTCTTCCTATCTGCCGATGGCAACCCTGGCGAAGTGGTTGAATCCGGCCGAACCAGAGACATTTTCTCGGTTCCACAGGACCAGCGAACTGAGGATTACGTAAACGGTCGCTTCGGGTAAAAATCGTTAACCAACAATTCACCTAGCTTTAAGCAGTTGCTCGCCTAAATCTTAATCTCTGGACACCTCAATGCGGTGGAATCAAACTAATGCTTCGAATGGTTCGGGGCGTTAGTTTGAAAAAACAAGGAGACGACATGCGTCGATCACTCGCGGTAGCTTTATCAATCGCTACCGTTGCAACTTCACTACTAGGTAGTGCAGTTTCAGCGTCAACACCTAAGCCAGCATTCCCTGCCATCGTTGGCAATGGCTCATCATTCCAGGGCAACTGGGAAGCAGCTTGTATTGTAAAATTCAATGCAAAGGCCCCAACCGGCTACAGCACCAATGGAAGCGTAAGCTACGTAGTTTCTTCTTCAGGCGACGGTATGACCGCACTAAGCACTGGTGGAACTGCTGACTTCGCTGGTACCGATGCTCCAGACCTCACCAAGACTCCAAAAGATGGCGGAAGCCCAATCGCAGTGCCAATCACCGCAGCTGCAGTCGGCTTCATCTACAACGTTCAGGATGCAAACGGCGCCCTCATCAAGGGTCTTAAGTTCACCCCAGCATTGCTAGATGCAATCTACAAGGGCACTGTAACTTACTGGGATGCTGACGCAGTTCAGCTAGCAAATGGTGCGAAGTGGATCGCTGCAACTCGTACAAAGGCTGGTTACTGGAAGGGTGGAATGGCTGCGAAACTTCAGCACACCCCAATCTCAGTTAACGTCCGTGCCAATGGTTCAGGAACCACCAAGAACCTAAACCTATACATGGCGGCAAACGTACCAGGTGCAAACTGGAACACTTCCGGTTCAAAGAACTGGGGCAGCGGCAGTGGTATGACAATCACCAGTGGCTCAATTGCTTCTGTAGATACGCGCGCGAACTCTGCAGCAATGGTTGCGGCGGTAAAGGCAACAAACGGCGCGTTCGGTTACGCTGACGCTCCAGATGCTGTATCTGCAGTTTCTGCAAACGACGTAGCATTTGGTAAGTTGCTAAACGTACACGGTGAGTACGAACTTCCATCAGCTGGAACTGGCACCCGTCTTATCGACAACGCCAAGGCGCTTGCTGGTATCACCACCAATGGCTTCCTAAGCTCATCAGAGTCAATCGGCCTATTCTCAGTGGATGCACCAGGTGCTTACCAGCTAACTGTGATCTCATACGTAATGGGTTCAACTGCAAACACCGCCAAGAACACCGCTGTTAAGGCATACCTAACCTATGCACTTAAGAGCTGCCAGGGTGCAGGTGGCTTCGTAGGTCTAACTAAGGACCTAGTAGCTATCGCTAACGCCCAGGTTGCAAAGCTAGGCTAATAACTAACCAAGTTGCGCGCCTGTGTGGCTCAGAAATGAGTTACACAGGCGCGCTTCTTTATCAAGTAAAGTGGTAATTGTTTGATCTTCGGATCTATTGCGTTTCGCGGCTAGCACCGCACGATGGGAGAATTAATGAAATTCGGCAGAGTCCTTTTGGTGGTTAGTGCCTTAGTCTTAGTTGGCGTTTCCGGCTGCACGCCACCAATGCCGCCAGACGTTAAGGCCGCGCTTGCTGAAGAAGTTTCTCCATGTGTCGCTGATGGCAACATCACGGCTAACGTACAACCGCAGTACCTAGACTTAGTTCAAATTTTCGCCGATGACTACACCGGCGAGTGCCCTAACTCATCCATAAATGTGGTTAGCGATAGCACTAACGCCGACATTTCGTTCTCGGACCAAGCCAGCCCGGTTGGCTGTGACATCGTCGCCGGTGGCCCCATTGCTTACGACGCTGCTGCCTTAGTGCACAATCAGCTTGATGTCTCTGAAGTCAATCTGAAACCGCAGACTGTTTCTAAGCTGCTCTCTGGCCAGATTAAGAATTGGGCTGACCCAAGTTTGGTCGCAGATAATCCCGATGCCGGGCTCCCATCGACACCTCTTGTGCTTCAGTCAGAAGGATACGGGCCAGCCTTGGACGCTTTGAATAGTTGGGGACATCAACTTGATCCGGCTAATTGGTCGGACACGGCAGCAATCAAAAAAGTTAGCGACTGGAACTCAGATACTTCACTTACGGCAGCCACAGCCCAGAACTCCGTGGGTGTCACTCCGCTTTCGGTCGCTTTGAATAACAGTCTAACTACCGCGGCGATTCAGTTGCCTGGCCAAGAGTACCCAGTAGTTTCCGACCTAACGAGCACATACGCTGCAACCGGTCAATTGAAAGCGGTCGATGAGTCGGCACAGATTATCCGAACAGTGATTGATCCAAAGCTGTCAGCACTAAAGGCTGACGGCGCCGATCAGGCGGCTCGGCCATGGGCCGCGCTTTATCCAGTCAATGAGTACATCTGTAAAGGCTCCCAGCAGCAGGCTGCTCGTGCATTTGCGAGATATGTACTGCGTGGCAACGAGCAGGCGCAGAGTGAGAGTTACTACGTAGAGCGTGTGCCAGAAGCAATCAGATTGATTACCGCTGGGGTTGTCGCACAGGGCCTACCAGAGCCATCAGCTACCCCTGGTCAGTAGTCTGCTAGACGTTGAATTCGCGGTAGCCGATACCCTGTTCTGTAGCTTCAGAGTAACGAGCACCCGGAACGACTATTTTTTACCTTGGTTAGCTACAGCCTGAGCTGCAGCTACCGCGGCTTCAGGGTCTAGATATGTTCCACCCGCAGTGGTGGGCTTTCCATCAGCATCTAATTCATAAACCAGCGGAATTCCTGTTGGAATATTCAAGCCCGCAATGTCGGCGTCGCTAATCGAATCTAGATGCTTGACTAGGGCTCGCAGCGAATTCCCATGGGCGCCCACCAGAACCGTCTTGCCAGCGTTTAGCTGCGGAACAATCTGCGATTCGTAATATGGCAAAAGTCGGGCCACTACATCGGAAAGACATTCAGTTTGTGGCAACTCACCAGCTACAAGATCGCTGTAACGGCTGTCATTCGTCTGAGCAAACTGGTCGCTCGGATCAATGGCCGGCGGTGGCACGTCGTATGAGCGACGCCAGAGCATGAACTGCTCTTCGCCGTACTCAGCCAGTGTTTGGGCCTTATCCTTACCCTGCAGCGCGCCGTAGTGGCGTTCGTTGAGTCGCCAATTTCGCACCACTGGAATCCAGTGGCGGTCGGCTACATCTAGCGCGATATTTACCGTCTTAATTGCCCGACGCAACATCGAGGTGAAAACCACATCTGGCAAATGTCCAGACTCTTTAATTAGTGAGCCGGCATTTGCCGCTTCACCCAGTCCCTTTTCATTTAGGTCAACATCGACCCACCCGGTGAATAGGTTTTTTTCGTTCCAAACACTCTCGCCGTGGCGAAGCAAAATTAATTTTCCAGTCATGCTCTTATTCTGCCCGATGAGTTAGTACTGCCCATGACCGACTCCAGTGTCGCGACGGGCGACCTCAATAAAGGGTGCTTTAGTGCGCAAGCACCTTTTCGTAGGCAGCGATCAATTTACTTACCGTGTTATCCCAACCGAAGTTTCTTGCGTACTCCACTGCGCCTGTGCCAAGGCGGTCCCGCAACTCCCCATCAGTGCACAGGCGCAATATCGCATTCGCCCAGGTTTTAGGATCATGACCGGTCACCAACAGCCCGCTAACCTGATCCTTGACTGCTGTCGCTAGGCCACCAACATTTGTAGCCACAACCGGAGTCCCACAGGCTTGTGCCTCAAGCGCTACCAAGCCAAATGATTCACTATGAGATGGCACTGCGCAAAGTGTGGCGGCTTGAAACCAGGTAACTAAATCTTGTCGGTTAACTGGTGAAACGAATCTGACTAAATCGCTAATGCCTAACTGTCCCGCAAGCCGCTGCAGTGCATCTGGTTCATCAAGCCCACTACCGGATGGCCCCCCACAGATTGCCACCACTAAGTCCTTGCGTAACTCGGGGTTGCTGTTTACCAACTCAGCAGCAGCTTTTAACAAGACATCTGGCGCTTTTAGTGGCTGGATCCGACCAACAAACAGCAAGACCATGGCATTGGGTGGCAGTCCAAGGGATTTTCTGGCCGCGGACTTATCGCCGGGTATGAACATGTCCAAGTCAACGCCTGGATTGATCACCTGAACTCGCTGTGCTTGCGCTTGGTAAAGCTCAATAAGCTCGTTTGCCTCTTGATCGGTATTAGCGACAAGTAAGTCCGCGATACCGACTACCTGTTCCTCACCTATTTCTCGAATGGCTGGTTCCGCGGAGTCACCATCAGCAAGAGTCGCATTTTTAACCCGAGCCATTGTGTGCATGGTGTGAATTAGTGGCACACCCCATCGCTCTTTGGCCAACCAACCAACCTGTCCGGATAGCCAGTAATGGCTATGTATCAAATCATAAAAGCCTGCAGGTTTAGCAGCTTCGGCGCGAAGTAGGCCCGCAGTTACCGCACACAGTTGTGCCGGTAATTCTGCTTTACTCAATCCCTCAAACGGCCCAGCCGGAATGTGCCGAACTTTCACGCCCGGCGCCAGCTCCACAACTTCTGCATCCGTTGCAGTTGTAGCTCGAGTAAAGATTTCTATTTCAATCCCGCGGGCTGCAATGCGCTTTGCGGTTTCAGCAATGTAGACATTCATGCCGCCAGAATCACCAAAGCCTGGTTGATGCAATGGTGAAGTATGGATCGAAAGAATGGCAATACGGCTCAGTTGATTCGGCATCAGTTATCAGCGTAAATCTAACTCAGAAGCCCAAAGTGCGCTGGCCAGCAGAACTAGTGGCTGTATGGTTCACCGGTAATTGTGTGCACGAGACGGCGTGCCACCGAAACTGAATGGTCACCAAATCGCTCATAAAACCGAGAGAGCAGAGTGACATCGATTGCTGCTTCAACTCCGTGGTCCCATTTATCAGAAAGTACCGCTACAAAGAGTTCGCGGTGCAATCGGTCTAATTCATCGTCATAGCCAGCGATTTGCTCTGCGATGGACGAATCGCTGGACTGTACTGCTTGACCAGTTTTCTCAACGATGATGCGGGCAGCCTCACCCATTTTCGCGAAGGTTTCATTTAGGTCAGCCGGAATTGTTGGATTCGGGTAGCGCAACCGCACCTGCTTGGCAATATGTACTGCTAGATCGCCCATCCGCTCAAGTGACGCCGCCATCCGCACGGCGCTCATCACGGAGCGCAGTTTTCGGGCCACTGGCGCCTGAGTGGAAGTTATCTGGAAGCAATGATCTTCAATCGAAGAGTGCAGGTCGTTGATTGCATCGTCACCACCGATTACTTGTTCAGCCAAACCAAGGTCACTGGTTAGCAGGGCAGTTGTTGCGTCGGTTATTGCTTTAAGCACCAGCTCAGTCATGTTAAAAATATCATTTTGGACTGACTCGAGTTCTTGCATCCCAGGATCAAACATATGCCAAGTGTAGTGTGTGAAAATCTGACTGGCGTTAATTTGTCTTTTAAATTTGCGGGCAATTTATTGCAAGTGTGGCGTCAACTTTAGGCACTAGTTGATGAGCAGAATCTTTTCGAGTTCCGTAATTCACGGTAACAACCTATTCTTAGACTGTGGCGACAACCTCTTGGATCGGACTGCTCACGCTTGTAGCGGTTCTCGCGTTTGCCCTAGGTTTTATTTTTCGTTCACGCGGAAGTTCTTCTCCTGAAGAATCCAACACCACACAAATTTCGGCATGGCGAAACATCCTTGATGTGATTCCTGACGTGGCAGCGGTGGTTGATATTGACTCCAATGTGATTGCCGCAAGTTCAAACTGTGTTGCTATGGGCTTGACTGTTGGTAACCGGCTGGCTTCCGTTGAGTTGCGTGCCTTAAATAGTGAAGCGCATCGCCAAGGCAAGTCGCTTGGGCACGAGGCCTCCATTAAGCGAAGCAACACTGGGCTCGGCGATTGGGATGCGCGGTTACAAGTTTCGCCACTCGATGCCAGTACCGCGCTAGTGATCGCGCAGGATCTAAGCGAAGAGCGCAGGCTCAATGAGGTGCGCCGCGACTTCGTAGCGAACGTTTCACACGAATTGAAAACCCCAGTAGGTGCGTTGTCACTTTTAGCCGAAGCTATTCAAGCGGCTGATGGCGACACGGAACGAGCGCGCAACTTTGCTGCCCGAATGCAGATTGAGGTTCGTCGCCTAACCGCAATGCTTTCCGACTTAGTCGAACTTTCCAAGGTGCAAGATGATGCACCACTGCAACATTCAAAGCCGGTTGCTGTTGAGTCAATCATCGCTGAGGCAGTTGATGGCACACACATCACCGCGGAGCAGCGCAACATTAGAGTTGTAGTCGCTAATGACGTTGCGGTCGGGGCAATTCTCGGTGATGAAGCACAGTTAGTCACGGCGCTGCGCAACCTCATCTCGAATGCAATTAAATACTCGCCAGTCGGGACCAAAGTAGGCGTGGGCGCGAGGCGAGTCGATGAATCAATCGAAATTTCCGTAACTGATCAGGGTCCGGGCATATCTCACGACAATCAACTGCGTATTTTTGAGCGTTTCTACCGGGTAGATCAGGCCCGAAGTCGTGAAACTGGCGGTACTGGGCTAGGCCTTGCTATCGTCAAACATGTGTGCGCTAACCATGGCGGTGACTGTTTCGTTTGGTCTCGCGAAGGTGAGGGCTCAACTTTTACCCTTAGATTCCCGGCTTACTTAAATGGCCGCAAACCCGCGCTGGAGGTAGTTGCATCATGACCCGGATTCTGGTTGTCGAAGATGAAGAATCATTCCGCGAAGGTTTGCAGTACATGCTTTCTCGTGAAGGCTTTGATGTGGTGTTAGCTAGCGATGGCGCCCAAGGTATGGCGGAATTCGATAAGTCAAACCCAGACTTAGTGCTACTGGACTGGATGTTGCCCGAGTTTTCTGGAATTGAAGTTTGTAAATACATTCGCACCAAGTCGGCCGTGCCGGTGATCATGCTCACTGCGAAAGATTCCGAAGTGGACAAAGTTGTTGGCTTAGAACTTGGTGCTGACGATTACGTGACAAAGCCATTTTCCACTCCCGAATTATTAGCGCGAGTTCGAGCAGTACTGCGCCGCGGTGGCGAAGTTGAAATCCCAAATGAATCAGTTTTGGAAAGTGGGCCAATCCGAATTGATTTAGATCGGCATACGATTTCAATCAGTGGGGAAGAGATCTCGATGCCGCTCAAGGAATTTGAATTGCTAGAGGTACTAATTCGCAATTCTGGGCGAGTGTTAACCCGCGGACAGTTGATGGATCGGGTCTGGGGTTCGAATTATCACGGCGACGGCAAGACACTAGATGTGCACATCAAGCGCCTGCGCTCAAAGATTGAACCAGATCCGGCTAACCCAATTTACTTAACCACAGTGCGTGGCCTTGGCTATCGGTTTGAATCGTAGATTGCGTTAATTGACCGTGACGCCGGAGTAGATGCCGTCGTTGTTTTCCACTAGCAGATTCATCGTGATTGCTTTGTTATTTGCAAAGCCCAAGAACACGGTGATGAATGAACCGGCTTTTACTTCGCTACTTACGGTTAGCGCAAGAGTCAATTGTGAATTAAAGCCAAATTGGGCTGGCTCTTGCTTATTCAGCACAACCTCGAGTGGCGCCGAAGTTCCAACCATAGAATCAAGGCCGATGCCCAGGAATTTGTCTGGCACGGATGACTTGTTAATTAGTGTTCCCACAAAAGTCGCATGGCCGGGTTTAGTTGGGTCGATCACAACTGTCGCGTCTCTGACTTCAATCGTGCCAACATTCGCTGAGCGGCCGTTACCGGAAGCATTTTGCTGATTAGTTGCGGCATCAAATCCGATGGCACAAGCCGAGGTGAGTAACGCAGTGGAAACTAGAAGTGCAGCTAATTTAAAGCTTGTGCGTGCCACGCTCGGTCCTCTTTCGCATAACTAATGTCTGTTCTCTAATTCTACTTTGACCAAGCAGTCAACGCCTACAGGCCTATCGCCGATAGCCTCAGCGAAGTATGCCAGTGTGGCCCAGTGAGTAGCGCCCTGGTTGTGGGTAAATACACAATCCGTGCGGCCCACCACCGACTTTGATTTTGGCTAGAACTTTTCCGCTAGTGGTATCAAATACATACACATCGCCGTTGTAGCGACCAGAGACCCAGAACTGTTTTCCATCAGCGCTAATTCCGCCCATATCGGGCGAGCCACCACCAGGGATTTTCCAACGGGCAAGTAGTTTGTGGTCGCTAAATCGCATAACTGAAACGCTGCCTTCGCCTCGGTTAGTAATAAGCAGAGACTTGGAATCGCGCATTACGTACAAGCCATGTGCACCAGAGCCAGTGTGCAGGTACTTGAACTTGCCAAAATTCTTCGGATCAGAATTCATCAGCCAAACGCCATCAGACATCATGTCGGCAATGTAATAAGTTTTCCCATCCGGTGAGATTTTTACATCTTGTGGCATCGGCATCGCGCCACTCATGGTTCGGGCTAAGTGCGTCCTCGGGATCCACGCCTGTTTTAGTACTTTCATTTTTACGGTATCGACCAACAGGATGCTGCTACTGAATTCACAGGACACCACGAAGGTGCGACCGTCAGCTGACCAGTCTGCGTGATTCACTCCGGCACAGGCAACTGGCACAGTCTTTTGAATCTTCATCGTGTGCGGATCACGAAATACCAATTGGTGATCTTTGCTTGCCATAACAACTGCATGTTTTCCGTCGGGGGTGAAGTACAAGTTGTAGGGATCGTGCACATAAACGGTGGCGCCAAAATGCCCGGTCTTTGGGTCGATTGGCGTGAGGGTATTTCCTAAATCGTTATTGACCCAGAGGGTTTTTAAATCCCAAGAGGGCACAACGTGTTGTGGCTCCCGCCCCACTCGGACTACCCGCAAAATCTTAAAAGTCTTTGGATCGATGACAGTGACAGTGTTGGAAAGTGTGTTTGGCACATAAACCCGTTGTGGAAAGTCTTTAACTACAGGACTGAATTGATCTGGCCGATCGGATGCGTAAATATCATTGGGGTCCAAAATTGCGGGCATACCCGGAATGGTTTTGCTGGACCCAGCTGGCTTTGCAACAGTTGAAGTGATGACCGCTGAACTTGCAATAAGAATTCCAACTACACAAGTAGCAACTTTAATAAAACGATGATGCAACACGTTCAAGCCTTAAGTAAGTCGGAGATAGTTACAGGTTTTAACTTCTTCGCAGCTAGTCCATGCAAAATCGGCGCTAAGGCTCGAGTTGTTACTTCATGTCCGAGATGCATGCTGATGATGTCACCGGCTTTAACTTGATGAAGCACCGCATCTCTAACTACATGCATAGCCGGATCTAGATAATCCAAGGAATCCAGATTGTAGGTAATACATTGCTCAAATCCCGCGGCGCCCGCAGCTTGTCTCACCACCAAGTTTGAATTTTGCGTCTGGCTCGGCCTAAACCACTTAGGCAACTGTCCCGTCGCATTTTTAATAATCGATGTGCACTCGGTGATTTCTTTGGTGGCATGCGGCAGGCTCATGTGCTTAATCCCGAGGTGGTGCATAGTGTGGTTGCCTAAATCATGCCCTTCGGTGAGCACCCTTCGGGCAAATGTTGGCTTAGCCTGCACCCAAGTGCCGATAGCCATGATGGTGATCCCAATCCCGGCCTCTTTTGCCTGATCTAGAATGCTGCGCGCATATTGATCTGCGCCAGCGCCATGAAAAGTCAGGGCCACTTTGCCCGAATGGCTCGAGCCGTGATTGATGTCGGCACCCGCCACTTTATGTACGGCCGGCTGGGCAAACGCCGAGTCAGGGTTTAGCGGGGCCGTAGTCGCCGCCGCCAGCAGCAACCCCGATTTGATTACAGTGCGGCGGTCTACGGACATGGTTCGAGCCTACGCGGTCGATTAA
>Ga0304729_1000423_pt1 | contig 31730 bp, 27 predicted proteins | sample C_131016_MF_Meta_FD_190475 | JGI IMG/M metagenome (GOLD analysis project Ga0304729, IMG submission 190475) | Freshwater microbial communities from Lake Croche, Canada to study carbon cycling - C_131016_MF_MetaG (v2) (version 2) | ecosystem: Environmental > Aquatic > Freshwater > Lake | place... | reverse complement strand
AACCGGATGCTTTAAAAATATGCCCGATGCCTGGTGTAGCAAATTCAACAACAAAACTGCCAAATTTTGGCTCGACCGAACGAGCCATATCCTTTAAGCTATGTTCCTTCATACCCCCCCCAATCCGATTATCACGCACAACATATTAGATGGTCGGCATGACTTATTATTAACGAAGTATTCTGTATGGGGTCAGGGCAGCTTGATGGACGGTAGCATAACCCCAGATTTATAGATTGGGACAACGGTAACTTTCTGTAGGCACAATTGTCAATCGACTAATTTTCAAGACCAAGCTTATATTTTAAATATAATTGACAACCGATGAGTTGATCATCAATCATAGCTAAATCGAGGACATTCTATAAAATTGAAAAAGTGTAATTTTTTAATGCATCTAGACGCTTTTGAAATTTAGACAAACCGGCGGATAAAGTGCCAATAGAATCCCATTATTTATCCGCATTCATGCGGCGTAAGGCGCCGTTGATATGGGCTCGCATCGCTTTCTCTGCAGCGTCCGGCTGACGGTCTTTAATGGCGGATAGGATCCTGCCATGCTCCAAAATTGTTTTGCGATGAACTTTGGGGCCGCTGCTGGACCGCGCAAACCGGATACCGGCATAGATAATGCCGCCGAGATAAGCCATCAATTCGGTAAAATATTGGTTTCGCGTGGCATTCGCGATAGCAAGATGGAATTGCAAATCAAATCTTTCGGGATCGCCGTCTTCTGATCGCTCCATCTCCGTATGGAACATTTCCATCTGCGCAATATCTTCGTCCAAGCGCCTGGTAGCCGCAAGCCTAGCCGCCATGATCTCAATCGGCATCCGCAATTCGAACAGCTTTATAACCGCGGACGAATCCTTGCTGAGTTCTGTATGGACTTTAAATGACTGCCGTTCCAAAAGTCCCGTCACATACAGACCACTGCCCTGACGTGACTCAACCAGCCCGTCAGCCTTAACCCGGGAAATGGCTTCCCGCACCACCGGTCGACTAACATCGAAATGTTGCGCTAGCCCATGCTCGGAAGGCAGCCGGGCACCGGCAGGAAATTCCCCGTTTCTAATATGAAGCGACAAGAGATCCGCAATCTCTTGGGGCGCATCGGATTTCAAACGGCTCGTTAATTTTGCTTCCAACATAATTGAATCTTACATCACTTTAACTTGTCAGACAATTATTGTCTTACAACCCTTTTCAATTCGCAAAAAAGCTATAAGATAATCCCTGCAATATGGGAAGAAAAAGCGATTTCAAAAAAGTGAATCGCTAAAAACGGGAGGAAAAACATGAAGTTAATGAAAAGCGGATTATTATTGTCAGCTCTCATGGCCGCCGCCGTATTCTCTTCTGCCTCGGCAGCGGACAAGGTTGTGATCGGCTATTCCGCGCCGGCCCTTCTTGGTGGTCAAGGGCAAATTCAAGCGGGCCTCGTCAACGGCGCCAAAGCTAAGGGCTGGGAGGTTGTAACGATCACCTCCGGTGGCGACGCACAAAAACAATTAAACGATATCAATGACTTGATAGCACGTAAAGTGAACGCAATCGTCGCGGTTCCGGATGATAGCGCAGGCATTTGCCAGGCCGTCAAAGCGGCGAAAGCTGCAAAAATTCCGTTCTACACGATCGATCGTGCGCCATCGGGCTGCGAAATCGACATGGTTGTTCTCTCGGACAACTATCTTGCCGGCAAGCAAGCCGGCGAAGCCATGGTGGCCTTCTTGAAAGAACGCTATGGCTCAGCCAAAGGCAAGGTGCTGGAAATCACTGGCAACCTTGCGCAAAACGTAGCGCAGCTTCGCGGCGCGGGCTTCAATGACGTTATCAAGAAGAACCCTGGCATTACCGTTATCACCAAGGTCGGTGATTGGGATGCGCCAAAGGGTGTTGATATCGTGCGCGACGTAGCGTCGGCCCAGGCCGATCTTGACGGCATTTATATGCATTCGGATTGCGTTTATTCGGAAGGCACTGTTCAAACCCTCAAGGAGCTTGGCAAGAGCGCTTTGTCCGGTGAAAAGGGTCACATCTTCCTTGCAAGCGTTGACGCATGCCTCTCGGCACTCGAATTGATGCGCGCCAAGAAGTTCGACCATGCTTCCAACCAGCCTATTCCTGACTTCGGCGTTCTTGCTGCCGACTTCATCGAAAAGCAACTGAAGGGACAGCCTGCAACGCCAGGCGAAGTCAAGAAGGACGGCACGCTTTGGTCGCCTGCTCGCGTTGAAAAGTCCGATGTTGGTATGCAGCTCTTCCTGTCAACGACGGCGATTAACCAGTCCAATATGAACGATGAACGCCTTTGGGGTAACATCGAGAAGAAGAATGGCGGCTAATCGTTCATCTAGAAAGCAACAGGGCGCGGCTTGATTTGATTTTAAGCCGCGCCGGTTTATCAATGATGTGGCCCATAAGCGGATTGGAGCTCCAGGATGGACGATAAACATTCCATACCTGTGGTTGAAATGGTCGATATCGTTAAGGTGTTTCCTGGAGTAAGGGCGCTTGATTCCGTTTCGTTTTCCGTACAGCAAGGCGAAATTCATGCCTTGTTGGGGAAAAACGGCGCAGGCAAATCAACTTTGATGCACGTATTGACCGGTCTTTATACACCCGACTCGGGTACGATCCGGATACGCGGTGAAATCCATGAAAATTTGAACACGGCCAAAGCCAAACAGGCAGGTATCGCGCTTGTGGCACAACATGCCAAATTTGTACCGGGACTGAGCATCGCGGAAAATGTCTATTCCGGCATGCTGCCGCTCCGTTGGGGCGGTTTCGTCGACTGGAAAAAAATGTATCGCGACGCCCAGGAGAAACTGGGACAATTCGACATCGACATCGATGTGTCGCGGTTGATGGAAGATACAACGGTCGCCGAACGTCAAATGATCGAAATTGCTCGCGCCCTGTTTGCGGATGCAAGCGTCATTATTCTGGATGAACCGACAGCGCCTTTACCCAAGCATGATGTCGCAAAGCTTTTCGAATTTGTCAGACGCCAAAGAGCGCGTGGCGCCTCCTTCATCTATATCTCGCATTATCTGGAGGAAATCTTCGAAGTAGCCGATCACGTGACTGTCATGCGCAATGGCGTTGTGGCAGGGGTTTCACCGGTAAAGGACATCACTCAACCCGAATTGATCAGGCTGATCAGCGGTGCCAATGTCGAGCGGTACAAAAGAGAGAGCGGAAAGATCGGCAATCCCGTCCTATCCATCAACGGATTAAACAGAGCGGGTGCCTATACGGATGTTCAGTTAACGCTGAATGCAGGCGAAGTTGTCGGCTTAACCGGCTTGGAAGGGAGCGGCCCCGGTGAACTGGCGCGGGGATTATTCGGGTTGGAGCCCTTGGGCAGCGGCAGCGTGATGCTGAATGACGCCCCCTATATCGATGGCAGCCCGATCAATTCGCTAAAACAAGGATTAGCCTATCTACCACGCGACCGGCACGGGCTTGGAATCGTTGCAATCCGTAGCGTCCGGGACAATGTTTCGCTGTCGGTGCTTGACAGGCTGGAGCAGTCTTTAGGCCTGATCGACAGTGCTAAAGAGAAAAAACTTGTGTCCGATTTTATCGATGTTTTGGGCATCAAGACACCGAGCATGGAGACGGCTGTCGAAAATCTAAGCGGCGGCAATCAACAAAAAGTCGTTGTGGCCAAACTTGCCGCCACTGAGCCTAAAGTGCTGATACTGGATGAACCGACCCAGGGCGTCGATGTTCAGGCAAAGGTCGAACTGCTTCGGATTGTCGATCAACTGAGCCAACGTGGCGTGGCCGTCGCGGTAGTCTCGGACGAGCTCAGCGAATTGATGGACATTTGCGATCGGATTGTCGTGTTTTATCGTGGCAGGATTATTCGCGAATTCCGAAAGAATCGTGAACCGATTACGACAGCGATTTTATTAGCCGCAATTGAAGGCGAGACTTTGGAGACCACCAATGCAAGCGTCTAAACATATTCCCACCCTTCTGGATCATTTGATTTGGGTTATTTTGGTTGGGGTATTTATCTTCTTCGTCTTTCAATCGCCGGTATTTCTGACGTCGACCAATATCACCAATATTTTTACCGCCGCCGCCGTACTCGGCATTTTGGTGGTAGGTCAAACTTTCGTGCTTATCAGTGGCAATTTTGACCTTTCCTCTGAATCAACCCTCGGTGTCTGCGCGCTGTTTGGCATGTATTTGATCGTTCCTGCGACGCCACCCTATTGGGGCGGCGGAATTTTGATTAATCCCTACCTCTCCATCGCCGTCATCATCATTACAGGTTCCCTGTTCGGCTATATCAACGGGCTGCTGATAACCGTCGGCAAAATGAATAATTTCATCGTCACACTCGCAATGCTTCTCATTTTGCGCGGTTTGATGATGGCATTCACACAAGGCAAGCCGATTAGCGGATTAAATTTTCCTCCGGCCGAAATATATTTCTGGCTCGGCCATGAATCGCTTCTTGAAATTCCGGATCTTATTAAAATTCCGGTTGGCGTTGTGGCGACAGGCCTTATCTTTATCATCGGTCATATTGTTCTCAACCATCGCCGGTTCGGCCGTGAACTCTATGCCATTGGCGGAAATAAGCAGGCGGCCATCGCTTCGGGTATCGATGCTGATAAACGCGTCCGGCAGGCCTATATCATCAGCGGCGGCCTTGCGGCATTGGCTGGCTGGATGCTGGCGGGCCGCGTTGGTTCCATTCAGGTCAATCTCGGTGACGGCTATATCTTTACCGTAATGGCGGCAGCGGTCATTGGCGGCATCAGCTTGCAAGGCGGCCGCGGCACGATGCTGGGCGCCTTGGGGGGCGTACTGTTATTGTCGACAATCGATCGCGGGCTTAACCTGATGAGTGTCTCGGTGTTCTGGGTCAAAGTGATCCAAGGGTTAATCATCATGTTCGCGATGTTTATCGATGCCCAGCGCGTGAGATATCGTAAACCCCAAGCGAAAGCAGCAGCCGTTGCGGCTTCACCAGCAAACCCGGCTTAAACCAGCCGGGGGCCAGCGGAGGCGGATTGAACGGCTTCTAGAATCGCCTGGGTGTCAATTCTAAAATGCCTATATAGATCTTTGATGGTACCGCTCTGTCCAAAATGTTCGACACCCAGAGTAATGGTGCGATGACCACGCACACTACCAATCCAAGATAGTGTGGCCGGGTGACCATCCATAACGGTTACCAAACGCGTATGGGGTGCTAGAAGCGACATATGTTTTTCAATGGCTGATATTTTTCGAGCCTCACCCAGAGATCGCGCTTTTGTTGCGGCATTCCATCCCGCATTTAATCGATCGGCCGACGTTACCGCCAATAGACCAACGTCACGCCTTTTGTCTGCAAGAAGGCCTACCGCTTGAATCGCTTCTGGCATCACGGCGCCTGTGGCTATGATCACACAATCGGGATTTGGGCCCGGTTGGCGCAGCCAATACGCACCTTCAATCATATTTTCTTCTAGCTCGGCATCGAGCTCACGGACCGGTTGTTCCATCATCCTTGTTGATAACCGCAAATAGACCGATCCACCCTGCTCGTCCCGCACCCATTCCGTTCCCGACAGCTCATTTGACTTCGCACGTGCGCCTGATTTCTGGAGGTAGTTCAAAGACCAGCGCATGATTACTTCGAGTTCATCAACAAAGGCAGGCTCGAAACTCGCAAGACCATCTTGGGCCATCCCAATCAAGGGCGTGCCAATCGATTGATGCGCGCCACCCTCGGGCGCAAGCGTTACGCCAGATGGTGTTCCCACGAGAATGAAACGTGCATCTTGATAACAGGCATGATTAAGTGCATCGAGACACCGACTGATAAACGGATCATAAAGTGTCCCGATCGGTAGTAAACGCTCACCATTTAGGCTGTGCGAAAGACCCAAGGCAGCGAGCATCAAGCAAAGATTATTTTCGGCAATGCCTAATTCGAAATGCTGCCCAGACGGTGAAAAATCCCACGTAAATGTTGATGGTATTTTTTCTTTTCGAAAGAAATCAGCAACCGTGTCATGCGCAAAAAGACCGCGCCTATTAACCCATGATCCAAGATTGGTTGAAACCGTGACATCAGGAGAACAGGTTACAATCCGATCGGCGACTGGATGATCGGATTTTGCTAAATCTTGCAAAATCAAGCCGAAGCCCTGCTGCGTCGACATCACTTTTTCCTGGCGATAGTCTAGCCTATCGGGAACCGAAATGGCCTCCGCCGCCAATCGTCTTGGCTGAGAGAAGATCTCGGCACGATCCGTAATTATTTTCTGGCATTCTGCGAGTTGAGACCCAAGACCTTCGTAAAAATCCCATTCCTTTCCGTCTCGAATGCTGAGGCTTTTTTTCCACGTTTCAATTTGCAAAGGCGTCATGAGGCCTGAGTGATTATCCTTATGACCCTGGAAAGGTAATCCCAACCCTTTAATCGTGTAGGCAATAAAGCACACCGGCCGATCCCGACCGGCGCTTGAAAAGGCATGGAGCAACGTTGGCAAATCATGTCCACCGAGATTTGACATAAGCGCCAATAAGTCATCGTCTGAATAGTGTTCTATGAGGCGTGTGACATCGCCTTGATCGCCGATATCATCAAGAAGGCGCTTACGAAAAGCAGATCCTCCTTGGAAACATAAGGCGGCATAAAGCTGGTTCGGACACTGATCAATCCAGCTGCGTAATATGGCTCCGCCCGGTTTCTCAAATGCTTCTTGCATCCGTAATCCATATTTAAGAATTACGACGTCCCAACCGAAATTGCGAAAAATTGTCTCGATTTTTTCCCATAGACCCTCACGGATTACAGCATCGAGACTTTGGCGGTTATAATCGATGATCCACCAACAATTCCGCAGTCCTTGTTTCCATCCTTCAATCAGCGCTTCGTAAATATTCCCCTCATCCAGCTCAGCATCACCCACAAGAGCAACCAATCGACCTTCCGGCCGATGACTCATGAAACCCTTCAGGTGAACGTAATCTTGAGTAAGCGAAGCAAAAAGGGTTTGCGCGACGCCTAAGCCCACCGATCCCGTTGAAAAATCAACATCTTCACCATCCTTAGTGCGGGATGGATAGGATTGCGTTCCACCAAATCCGCGGAAATGTTCCAACTCATGCCGCGTTCGATGGCCCAGCAAATATTGAATGGCGTTATAAACCGGACTAGCATGAGGCTTAACAGCGACCCGATCTTCAGGGCGCAAAATTGAAAACCATAGCGCTGTCATAATTGTCACAAGAGAAGCCGACGAAGCTTGGTGTCCTCCAATTTTCAGGCCGTCCTCATTGGGCCGAATATGGTTCGCATTATGAATCATCCATGCCGAAAGCCACAGCAGCTTTTGTTCAATCAGGCGTAGCGCACTGATTTGAGTACTCTCTCTGGGAAATTTCATGACCCGTATCCTCCGCAAGGGCGACACAGGTATTCTATGCTGAAAAGAGAGGTAAATTACTGCAAATTTTGTTTATTTTAATATATTTTTAGAATATTTTTTTAAAAATTGAAAGTTAGCAGAAGGATTTTCCAAATGACCATTGACGCTATCGATCGTAAGATTATCGCGTTGCTTCAAACCGATAGCCGGCTAACACTTCAGGAAATCGCCGATCAGGTTGGACTGACCTCATCACCCTGTCACCGGCGCATTGGCCGACTAGAGCACGACGGTATCATTACGCGCTATTCAGCCATGGTTGATCAAAAAGCCGTTGGTCTGCCTGTGTCTGTTTTCGTATCCGTTAAACTTGAACGGCAAAAAGAAAAGGAGCTCGAGCAGTTCGCAAATGCAATCGCGAAATGGCCCGAAGTGGTTGAATGCTATTTGATGACAGGCCCACGCGATTATCTGATGCGCGTAGTAGCTCCCGACCACATGGGATACGAGCAATTTCTACGCCAAAAGCTAACACGGCTTGAGGGCGTTGCCTCAATCGAGTCGAGCTTCGCGCTGGATCAAATAAAATATTCGGTAGCGTTGCCTTTATAACCTTCGATTAGGGCTTTGGTGTCCATGCCGGTGGCTTGACAGCGCGGCCTGTGGCCGCCGCCTCATAGGCTGCTTCAACCAGCGCATATGTTTTAAGATTGTCCTCACCCGACGTATCGGCCGCGCGTCCCGCCCGGAATGAGTACAACATGTGCCGGTTTGTGTGAAGAACAGCTTCTTGCGATCCGTGCCAAGGCCTGCTTGTCCAAGATAAAAGGGGGCTTCCAATCTGTTCTTCGAAAAAGATTCCTTGCGTTGTAACCTGCATTTTTTCACCGCGGCTAACCACGATCGACCCATCCGAACCCTCGATTTCGACAAGCGTTTCGGGGAATGCATCGGGAATTTTCTTTGTTTGATAGGTCGACTCGACAATCGAAACGCTACCCGAGCTATGACGCATCAATATGGTCGCCGTATCTTCGCCCTTAATCTTCGGATTACGCTTTTGTGTCTCGCAGGTGAGATGTTCCACTTCGCCTAGAAAATATCGGGCTAGGTCCAGAACATGAATTCCGACGTCCAAAATAACGAGCCGCTTTTCTTCGGCGAGATAGGGCTGTCCTTTATAAACATCGTAGCCCGTGCGGAACGAAAGACGGGCCCAATTTGGTGTGCCGATGGCCCCTGAATCAATAACGGCCCGCACGCGGCGCATTGTCGTTGCAAAACGGAAATTTTCATGCACGGCCAGCCACGTCTTATGCCGTCTGGCTGTTTCGACAATATCGATACAATCGGCCCAACTTGGCGCGAAAGGCTTTTGGACAACGGCAGCAATGCCCCGTTCTGCCGCCATGGCGGCAAGCGCCTTATGGCTTCCCATTTGGGTGGTTATATCGACAAGATCAATCTTTTCCTTGTCAAACATGGTCTGCGCATCGGTATAGGAGGTCGCTCCGAATTTCTGGGAGGCGGCTCTCGACTTGTTGGCGTCCATATCGCAAACGGCCACCAATTCTGCGCCCTCGCTGCGAAGGTCAGTCCACGCATGCAAATGGTTTTGAGCATAAAAGCCGCAGCCGATCAGGCCAATCCGTATCTTTTTTTGATTTTCCATGGCGCATCCTCCCGTTCATCTGATAGACTTGAGTGTTAATCGGTATGAATATTTTTTCAATCTCCAACCATAAAGTCACTCTATGACCAACTCGGTACAAAGTAATGGGATTATGCTGGTAACAGGTGCCAATCGTGGCATTGGTCGGGCCATTGCGGAGGCAGGCGCCAGAAATGGCTATGCCGTTGCGGTGCATTACGGGCAGCATAGGGAAGAGGCAGAAAATCTCGTTAAATCGCTACGTGCGATGGGCGTGAAGGCCATTGCGGTTCAAGCCGATATGGCCCTTGAATCGGATATCCTTCGTCTCTTCAAAGAAATCGATAAACAGCTCGGCACGATTACGGCACTGGTCAACAATGCGGGCAGCATCGTGGAAGTAAAGCCGATCGCCGAGATCAGCGCGGCAACGGTCGAGAGAACGTTAAAAGTTAACCTCGCCGGTCCCATTCTGTGCTGTCGGGAAGCGCTGAAACGCATGTCCACGGCACGCGGCGGCAAAGGCGGTGCCATTGTCAATATTTCGTCCATGGCAGCCGTTCTCGGCGGTTTGCCCAACGAGGTTCATTACGCCGCCAGCAAAGGTGGTGTGGATTCATTGACCATCGGACTTGCCCGTGAAGTTGCCACCGAAGGCGTCCGCGTCAATGCCGTGCGCCCCGGCGTCATCGACACGCCCATCCATGACTGGCATGGCGGAAATGCATTTCTCGAAAAATTTTCACCCCAATTACCCATGAAGCGCGCAGGCACACCGCACGAGATTGCGGAAGCCGTGATCTGGCTTTTATCGCCGGCGGCATCCTACGTTACGGGATCCATTCTTAACGTGTCAGGCGGCAGATAAACGCTGCTAGCCTTTTATTTTACTTTCACTGATTGCTTTAGCCAATGTATCTTTCAACAAAGCAATGTCGGTACCAAGGCAGAGCATGCGAAAACCCCTCGCCTGCCAAGCACGAGCCACCTCGGCATTGCCAGCTAAGAATCCAGCGGGCTTTTCCGCCTTGTTACACGCCGAAATTAAGTGCGCCACAGCCGCTTCAAAGCGCGGATGATCAAATTGACCTGCAATACCCATACTGTCGGTTAAATCAAAATGGCCAAGCCATCCCACGTCAATTCCAGGAACCGCCATAATCGCTTCAGCGTTTTCAATTCCCTTCGCCGTTTCGATCAAAGCAATGGCCATAATTCGCTCGTTTGCCGTCTGCATCTTGTCGACAACATCGCCGCCTAAATAATCATCATGCGCCATGGAGAATGCTAATCCGCGGACGCCTTCTGGGCGATATCGCGTCCACGAGGCTATCTGTTCTGCCTGCTCGACCGTCTCGACCATAGGAACCATAATGCCCAATGCGCCGGCATCAAGAATGGTGGCGATCAAATGATAATAACACCCCGGTACACGCACCATGGGAACGATGCCGATCCCGCGCGCAAAAGCAATCTGGGCTTTAATCGTTTCAATGCCGACGCCGCTATGTTCCATATCAAGAATAACAAAGCTTGCTCCGGCCACATGGAGAATTTGGCAAAGACCGGGCGTAAAAAATTCAAAAACCATGGTGCCAAAGGCAACCTGTCCAGATCCAAGCGCCGTTTTTACCGGATTAGTTCTCATGATCGACCTCCCCATTTTTAACGATGAAATTTAATTTTTTGACTTGGGTTAAGATAGCTTAGAACAAAAAATAAGGAAGCTGATTCACGAGTTAAATCTTAACTAAAACTCGCCCAAAACTATTAGAAAAATATTGGAGGCATAGAACAAAGTGATATTTTCTGACCGTCTAAATCAAAATAGAAATGTCCGTAGACGATCTCAATGAATTAAATACGCCCAAAGAGAACGGGAGCAATCCAAAAATTACCATATATTTTGCTAAAATTAAAATCGGATCTTTAAAATTTCTATGCTATTTAAATTTGTGTACTCAAATTAATGTCGTATATACTAATTTCAAATAGGTAGAGATTATTCATCTAAGAAAAAGCTTGGCGCATTTCGTTCTTGCACAGATTTTTGACGTCAAAGAGCCAAAAAAAAGATCCGATATCGTGGGGTATTTCGAAGAGAATATAATGAGATCTGGTTTATAAAAATCGACTTCTTCTATAATTTCAACATATACTATTCCCTCACGGACAGTAGTCGAAATTTTATCACGTGGATATTCAAGGGAATTAGCTAACGCGCCTATGGCATCTTCGTATATTTTTTTATCTTGCCTTGCAATTTCGATTACTCCGTACACACCAAAATTGGCTAGTGGTATCGTTGAGCACACAAAAATTAGGCGAACATCCGCCTTATGATGGCTCGCGTACTCAACCGATCGCTTAAAGCATGATTTGCTCTGTTCTATTCGATCAAGATTTACTGGAATTAGAATTTTTGGAAACATTAATCGCCCCCGATCCTAGATCAATTAGCCTTTCAGAACCAATTTCGCCAGTCAAATCCAAATTAGAATTATTAATTACATATTTATTACAGCTACAAGAGTAGATTTTCTAGCTGCTGAGCCGGCACCCTGCTAGGGACAGGGCTATCGTACTTTTTAGCCACTTAGCAGGGCTACGGGCTAAGGAGATTACGCTGCTTACTATCGATAATGTTCTAGGCAAACAGGGAATTAGGGACGAGTTCGTGCTGTCAGGTGCACAGACGAAGGGACGCAAGGCACGTAGGGTTTTCGTAAGCAGCAGGCAAGACAGGAGCTCGCCACTTACCTAAAGCAAGCTAAACTGCGCAAGGGCTGAGCTGAGCTGCCCTGTTCCAATCCCAAAAGGGCGGTGCGTTCTCAAAAAACACCATGTGCCAGCTGCTGATCCACATATACCGCGATGCTGGATTTGAAGGTGCAACGAGCCACTCGGGAAGATGCAGTTTCATAACCAAGCTGGCTGCAAAGGGCGTGGGAGTAAGGGTACTGGCCGAACATGCGGCACACGCATCTATCAGCACCACGCAGCGATACATATTAGGATATGATACTATGAATGTGAGCTCGAAAGGTATCAAGATTGGTATTCATGGACAATATGATTGGCCACAGTCGTGGGGCACTTTATCGCCGACATTTCGTATTCAATAGCGGCATGCGTTTTCGGACAGCGCAACACAAACGATGTATTACACATCATCGCCTGATACGTCCTACACTCTTGGTGTTTCGGGATTAGATGAAAGCGTATTTTCGGGTTCATTAGGGATTAGATCAACGGCGAGAAATGGGATGCAGACCCAAATCGAATATTCTCGAATGTCAGGAAATTCGGGGAGCTTCTCAAACGGTGTCCGAGCTGAACTACGCATGCCGTTCTGAATATGTCTTAGCTCCCCTAAAGTTGAGCCATTATGGTGGCGCCGATGGGAGGTGTTTGAGATGGTGATGGAAAAATCTTGAGTTGCTCAAGTTATGCCCCTGTCGTGCCCGCACGACACCGCAGGCAAAAATATCAGAAAAACAGCCCGCCCAAATGTCACGAAATCACAGGGCCGCAGCGGCCAAAACTGTGTGACAACCGTGTGGAACGGTTTTATCACGCTGTAACCGCGCTAACCTACTGAATTTAAAAGATCTTTTGGTAGCGGAGGTAGGCTACGGTCTATACAGCGTCTTTTGGATTGAGCTGCCCAAAAAGTAGCTATATCCAGTGCAACTAATTGATTTTATGAATAAATTCAGATTATAGATGGGTCAGTTGCGGGTCCCGCAATCCCCGAGACTTTCTAATGTCTTGCAATATATAGGGTGTGTGAAGCTTTGTTGCCGAGTAATGCTTCGAATAGTATCAACAGATCGACGCTAAAATTATGCTTATATTATCTGTCTTCATATGGCGCGGCAGCTTAAATGTTGAGAAATGAAGCCACCTTGACGACATGTGAGTTCTGTCAAATGAGCCCCTATAATTAATAAGAGTAGCAAATTTATTTAAAGTCTCGCCAAAACCAGAGAACTCATTTAGCTTGGTCACGTGGGATTGTTCATAGTGTGAGCCGAGTTGTCTACTCTCAAAGACGTTGCAAAATTGGCTGGCGTATCAACTTCGGCGGTGTCGCGCGCGTATACCGACGGTGCCAGTGTTTCTGCTAAAACAAGGAAAAAAATTGAAAAAGCAGCAAGCACTTTAGGTTATGCACCGAGTCTAATCGCCCGCAGCCTTGCGACGCACCGCACTAAACTTATCGGCCTTGTGGCAAACAATTTTCAAAATCCAGTTTTTTTAGATGTGTTCGATTTATATACGCGTGCATTACAGCAGCGCGGCTATCGGCCTCTTCTTGTCAATCTCACCGATCTGTCGGACTCCGAAAAATCGGCACGCTTGCTGAAACAATATAATGTTGACGGTGTGATTGTCGCGACATCGACACTTCCGCAGGCTTTACCGATCACCTTCCGAGATGCTGGTCTAAAAGTTGTTCATGCCTTTGGCCGCGCAACGCAAAAGCCGTCTGTCCATATTGTCGGAATTGACAATCTTGCTGCCGGACGGCTAGCGGCAAGAAGCCTAATGTCGCGCGGTTATCGCAAACTCGGCTTTCTTGGTGGCCCTGAAACAGCAACATCAACACAGGATCGCGCCAGAAGCTTTGTTACCGAACTTAAAAAGGCACGCCTGCCCGCACCGCTCATCTGTTATGCCCGCGCTTATTCTTATGATGCGGGACGTGAGGCTATCGGCGCGTTGCTTCATGATCGCGATATTGAAGCGATCTTCTGTGGCGATGATTTGATCTGCATGGGGGCGATTGATGGGGCCCGCTCAGCGGGATTAAAGGTACCAAAAAATATTGGCTTTCTTGGCTTTAACAATATGGCAATGGCCGGCTGGAGCGCCTATAATCTCACAACAATAAATCAGCCGATTGCTGATATTATCCGCAAATCCGTTGAACTGATGCTCGATCTTGTCGAAGGCGAGATGATCACGCCATCCTCGACGATTCTGTCATGTTCGATTATCGAGCGCGGAACGCTACGCCCCGTTCAAACAAAATCCGTGCAAAAGCGCTAACGCACTCATGCTAATCACGGCGCAAGATTATTGATCACTTGAACAGCAAGATCACGCATCGGGGTGATGGTCGCCGAGAGGATTTTAAGCCGGTCGAATTCAGCGGGATGATCCGCGAGAAAGCCCCGCAAAGAACGACCGAATTCTTGCCTGAATTCTGTGCCTATATTGAATTTTTTGACGCGATGTTCTGTTGCCAACAGCCTTCGCATGGCCGGATCGATCCCGCTCGCCCCATGCAAAACGAGTGGCATCAGTGTTACCGCCTCAATGGTTCGCAACCGATCAAGATCGATCGTTGTTGTGCGGTCAGTTTGCAGATGCAGATTGCCGATCGAGATCGCCAAGGCATCGATCTTCGTCTCGCGTGCAAATCGCTCGGCTTCATCTACATCAGTAAGTGAAGATTGCGCGCCATTCTGATACCCAACAGCTCCGATCTCGCCTTCGACCGAAAGACCATGGCGGTGCCCAAGCGCTACGACATGCGATGTCAATGCTATATTGTCTTCAAGTGACAAGGCAGAGCCATCAATCATCAAGGATGTAAAGCCACACTCGACGGCCGTGGCACATTCTTCATAAGTGCGCGCATGATCGATATGACAGACGATTGGCACTTTCGCAGCATCGGCCAAATGTCGAAACATCTGCCCCAAAATTGCAACCGGCGTATGTTTCCGGCACCCAGGACCTGCTTGCAGAATGATCGGACGATCCGTTAACTCCGCTGCCTCGACATAGGCTTTCGCATCTTCCCAACCGTGCACAACGAAGGCGACGACGGCGGACTTGTCATCGCACGCCGCCGTGAGAACCTCGTTGAGCGTCGCGGCTGTCATTTGAATTTCGCAATCATATCCTTGATGCCCGGGATCGTCTCGATCTGATAGGCATGTGTCGGCTGAAAGAATTGCACGAGCGGTCTTTGGCTCAACCCGCCGAGAATGGTGAAATAATACATTTCATAGCCAGGCGCGGCGACACACGGATGATAGCCTTGTTCAAGCAAAATTGTTGATCCGTCAACAATGTGAAACGCGTCCCCGACTTTTCGGTCTTCGCGTTGGATCAGCTGCATACCGAAACCATGCGATGGCCGAAAACGAAAATTGTAAGTCTCGTCATGGCGTGTCTCGAGCGGCAAGCGGTCCGTATCATGCTTATGCGGCGGAAAGCCGGACCATCCGCCCTGCCCGACGGTGAACAATTCCGAGACCAGAAGGCGACCGACGCGATCCCTATATTTTGCGCCGAGAATATGTTTGATTTTCCGATGTGTTTTTGTGTCATCCGACCCGTATTGGACAAGATCAATATCGGCAACACGCACATCGAACGGCTCAAGAACACCGTCAAACCTTGCTCCGGCAATGAAAATTTCGGCATTATTCGACACACATGTCATCGAAGCACGCGCGCCTGTGGGGACATAAACGCCTTCCGGCTCGCCACCCCACACATCATCAACGCGATTGCCAACGCGATCAAACTTCACGCCTTCAATTTCGACATCGACAGTTCCCGTTGCTGGAACAATCGAAGTCTCATAGTGCGGCACCTGATATTCGAAATGCTCGCCCCGCTTTAATTTGACGATGTTGAAATAATTAAGCGGCACGCGCGGGTCATCGCAATCAATAATCGGCCGATTGTGATTGTCATGTGGAGGTATATGCATACGCGAAGCTCCGATCTAATCGAGGGAATGTGTGGCCATGAAGGTTTGGAGATCAGACGAATCAGGATTGGCCGGTGAACAGCCGACGCGAGTGACAACGATTGCGGCTGAAGCCGAGCCGCGCTTAACACTGTCTTGTAATGATAAACCCGTTGCCAATCCGGTTACAAAGCCGCCCATGAAGGCGTCACCCGCGCCTGTTGGCTTTAGTGCGGTCACGCGATAAACCCCGAGGGAGAATTCATCGTCCTTGGTGATTGTGACAGACCCTTTTTCACCTTTTTTATAGATAACAACCGCAGCGCTCTCCCTCGCGAGCGAGCGCCCTAATTCAAGTCCGTCACTGCCTTTTGCGAGGACTGAAAACTCCTCGTCATTGCCGATAATGATATCGCATTTCGCGACAGCACGGCGGCAGATATCGGCAGCCTCCGCCTGATCCCGCCACGAATAAGCGCGATAATCGATATCCATGATAACCGGCAAATTGGCCTGATGTGCATGAGAGATCGCGGCAAATGTCGCCGCGCGTGACGGTTCCATGGCAAGAGATGTGCCGGTAATGATCAAAGCACCTGCGTGTTCATAGGGTAGATCCGCGACCTGATCCACCGACAGTTCAAAATCCGCAGCACCATTCCGATAAAGAACGGATTGGCAATTCTCGGAGCGGGTTTCGACAACGGCCAAAGATGTCCGCACACCGCCATCGTCCTCGCGCACATAGGCGCTACTAACGCCGTAACGTTTCAATTCGGCTTGAATATATCGCCCGACTGCGTCTTTTGACACGGTTGTCACAAGCGCGGCTTTGCCACCAAGCTGCGTGATTGCTGTTGCGATATTGGCCGCCGAACCACCGAGTGCGGGGAAAAACGCGCGCGCCTCTTCTATAAGCGTTCCCGGCGGATCGGCGTAAAAATCCATCCCCGCCCGCCCTAGCACGAGGAACTCATTGCAATGAAGGCGGGCGAGATCCAATTTCAAATTCCCTGCCTTTGTTTCAAACGGCCGCGCGCGACGTCATCGCGCGCTTTGCGGATGCTCTCACTCTCCGAGACTTCAGGAATGCCGATCTCCCACCAGGTATGACCTTCTGTTGTCCAGCCTTCATAAGGGTCCGTCTTCAAAGCGATCACGTAAGTGCGCTCCGCTTTACGCGCACGCAAGAAGGCGTCCTTCAAGCCGGCGATCGAATTCACCGTTTCCGCGTGGGCGCCCATCGCGCGCGCATGTGCTTCAAAATCCACAGAGAATGGCTCGGTCTCGATCCGGCTATCTTTGATCAACGTGCTGAACGAGACATTCCCCGTATTGTTTTGCAATTTGTTGATCACCGCGAAACCGCCATTGTCGCAAATGATCACGATCATCTTCTTGCCGGTAAGCACCGATGAATAAATGTCGGAATTCTGGATGAGATAAGACCCGTCACCGACGAAAACCACGGTTTCCTTTTCCGGCTCATCTTCCAATTGCGCCATGCGCGCGCCCCAGCCGCCGGCGACTTCATACCCCATGCAGGAGAACCCATACTCGACGTCTACGGTACCGATGCCTTTTGTCAGCCAATTCGCAGCGAGCTCTGACGGTAAGCCGCCAGCAGCCGATATCACGCGGTCGCGCGGATCGCACACCTCATTGATCGCGCCAATTACCTGCGCATACGAAATCGGCCGATTGGTTCCCTCTTTGTCCTGCGGGCTGATATTATCGCCGACATAATCATGCCAAGCTTGGCGCTGGTCCTTGGCGAAGCGACTCCAGCTTTCCGGCGATCGATAGGACAAAAGCGCTTGGCCTAGATCCTGCAACGCGAGTTTAGCATCTCCGACAACAGGCAATGCGCGATGCTTACCCGCATCATAACGACCAACATTGATGGTGATGATCCGTGCATCACGATCAAACGCCGTCCATGACCCCGTGGTAAAATCCTGCAAACGCGTTCCAATTGCGAGAACAACATCGGCCTTCTCGCCGATGGCATTTGCCGAATTTGAACCGGTTACGCCAATTGCGCCACAATTTAGCGGATGGCTTGCGAGCAAATTCGCTCGACCCGCAATTGTCTCGACAACGGGGATGTCATGCGCTTCGGCGAAAGCGCGCAACTCTTCTGTCGCTTTGGAATATTGTACACCGCCTCCGGCGATGATCATCGGCCGCTTGGCGGTTTTCAGAAGCGCGACCGCATCGGCAATATCACGAGAATCGGGCGCTTGCCGTCTGATCCGATGCACACGCCGCTCGAAAAATTCAACCGGGTAATCATAGGCCCATCCCTGAACATCCTGCGGAAGACCAAAAAAGGCAGGGCCGCAATCGACAGGATCGAGCATCGTCGCAATTGCAGCGGGCAATGATTGAATGATTTGCGCAGGATGGGTGATGCGGTCCCAGTAGCGCGTAACGGATTTGAATGCGTCATTCACGGTAGTCGTCGGATTGGAAAAATGTTCGAGCTGCTGCAACACAGGATCAGGCAGACGCGTCGCATAGGTATCGCCACACAACAGCAAAAGCGGTAAGCGATTGGCATGTGCTACAGCCGCCGCCGTCACCATATTGGTTGTGCCCGGCCCCGCCGAGGCTGTTGCGAACATAATGCGTTGACGCAGTTTGGCCTTAGAATAGGCGATGGCCGCAAGCGCCATGGATTGTTCATTCTGTCCACGCCACAAGGGCAAAATGTCACGATGCTGATACAGTGCCTCGCCCAAGCAAATGACATTGCCGTGCCCGAAAATGCTGAAACCGCCCGCGATGAGCCGCTCCTCCCCCTTTTCCGTCTCGATATATTGCGCTGCAAGATGTCGAACCAAGGCCTGCGCCATTGTTAGGCGAATAGTTTTTGCTGCGTGTTCCATGGTGATGAATACCTCTCTTGACGATTAAGACTAATTACTATCCAAATAAATTGCAATCGGTTGCAAAAGGGATCCGGCACGGTGAAAGAGATCGGAATTGGCGTGATTGGCGCGGGCTATATGGGCAAGGCCCATTCGGTCGCGATGGCCGCTGTCGGCGCCGTATTTAAAACAAATTTGCGCCCCGTTCTCGAGATGATTTGCACCACATCGCCGGAGGGAGCCGCGGCCCGCGCGCGGGAGTTCGGCTTTAAGCGGTCGACATCCGATTGGCGCGGCTTGGTAAACGATCCAAAAGTGAACGCAATCATCATCGCAAGTCCACAGGAAACACATCGCGAGATTGCGCTCGCCGCATTTGCAACAGGCAAGCCGGTATTTTGTGAAAAGCCGCTCGGTAATTCCATACAAGACGCGCGGGATTTGACGCGCGCGGCCGAACAAAGTGGCCTGCCGAATATGGTTGGGTTCAATTACATCAGAACGCCCGCATCGCAGCTTGCGCGCGAAATCGTTCAATCCGGAGAGATCGGCGATATCACCTACTTTCGCGGCGAGCACACGGAAGATTTTCTGGCCGATCCGCGCGCACCAGCCAATTGGCGAACGGATGGTCGCCCCAATGGCAATATGGGTGATCTTGCGCCTCATATTATTAATGGCGCATTGGCGCTTGCTGGTCCTATCCGCTCTGTTGTGGCCGATATCGAGATTGTTCACAAGACCAGGCCGACTGAAAATGGCCCGCGCGCCGTCACGAATGATGATCAAGCGCATATGTTATGCCGATTTGAAAATGGTGCGATGGGCTCGCTCTTTATCAGCCGCATCGCGACCGGTCGTAAGATGGGATACGCCTATGATATTTATGGCACGAAAGGTGCGATCCGCTTTGATGGCGAAGACCAGAATGCACTGCATCTTTATCGTATGGATGGACGCAGTGACCGGCAGGGATTTACAAAAATTCTAACGGGTCCGGAACATCCCGATTACAAAGCATTTTGCCTCGGCCCTGGCCACGGCACTGGCTATCAGGATCAGATCATCATTGAAGCGCGCGACTTTTTGTTGGCAATTGAAACAGGCCGCGCAGTCTGGCCTACCTTTCGCGACGGTTTACGCGTGAGTGAAACAATTGAGGCAGCCTTTCTCTCTCAACAGGAACGGCGCTGGGTTGAATTGACAGAAAATTCGGGAAGGTAAGAAGCATGACAATAGCAATCGGCAATGCGCCATGTTCCTGGGGTGTGGAATTTCCGGATGATCCGCGCAACCCGCCTTGGCAGCGCGTCCTCGATGAATGCAAAGCTGCGGGATATACGGGCATTGAACTCGGACCAATCGGCTTCATGCCCGAAGATCCGCATGTGTTGGGTGATGCGCTTGCGGCGAGGGGTCTTACCTTGATTGGCGGCGTTGTCTTTCGACCATTTCATGATGGCGCGAAGTGGGATGAGGTGATGGATGCGTCTGTCCGTACATGCCGCGCGCTTGTTGCGCATGGCGCCAAACATCTTGTGTTGATTGATTCGATTTCACCACGTCGTGCACCGACCGCCGGACGCCCCGACGAAGCCGAGCAGATGGAAAATGATGAATGGAACGCTTTTTGTGACCGGTTTCGCACCATCGCGAAAATGGGAACAGAAGAATACGGCTTAACCGTTTCCGTTCATCCACATGCGGCTGGCTTTATTGATTTTGAGCGCGAGACGGAGCGACTTCTTGCCGAAATTGATTCCAAAATTCTGAAGCTCTGCCTCGATACAGGCCATTCACACTATGCGGGATTTGATCCAGTAGCCTTTATGAAGCGGTATCGTGAACGACTTGCTTATGTGCATTTCAAAGATATCGATCCGAATATTCGCGCAAAGGCCGTTGCCAATCGAACCGGTTTTTATGATGCATGCGGGCAAGGCATTTTCTGCAATCTCGGTAAAGGTATGACCAATTTCAAAGCCGTGCGTGATCTACTTCTCTCCACAGCGTATGAAGGGTGGTGCACTGTTGAACAGGATTGCGATCCGACTGGGCCGACATCACCTGTTGATGATGCACGCGCGAACCGCCAATTCCTGACATCAATCGGATTTTGAGAAGGATAACAAAAATGACGATTTTGAAATGGGGTATGATTGGCGGCGGCGAAGGAAGCCAGATTGGTCCGGCCCATCGCATGGCAACGTCCGTTGACGGGCTCTTTCAATTTGCGGCAGGCGCGCTTGATGTCGATCCCGCGCGCGGGCGTGAATTTGGCCAACGTCTTGGCCTTTCCAAAGATCGCGCATATGGTGACTGGAAAGAAATGCTTGCCGGCGAAAAAAGTCACCCGGACCGGATTGATCTCGTCACCGTCGCAACGCCGAATTCAACTCATTACGAAATTACAAAAGCGTTTCTTGAAGCCGGTATCGCAGTCCTATGCGAAAAGCCGATGACAGTGACGGTCGATGAAGCGGAAGATATTGCCGCCACCGCAAAGCGAACCAAAACAATCTGCGCCGTCAATTACGGTTACAGCGGATATCCTTTGGTGCGTGAGATGCGCGCTATGATCAAGCGCGGCGATCTAGGTAAAATTCGTTTGATCCGTACAGAATTTGCGCATGGATTTCATGCCGATGCTGCTGATGCCAATAATCCGCGCGTGCGTTGGCGCTATGATCCGGCACAAGCGGGAATCTCGGCACAGTTTGCGGATTGCGGCATTCACGCACTGCACCTTGCAAGTTTTGTTTCAGGCCAAGATGCAAAGGAGCTTTCGGCAAGTTTTGCATCATTGCTGACCGAACGCACGCTAGAAGATGATGCGTGGGTGTCGATCCGCATGGACGGCGGCGCATTGGTCCGACTTTGGACAAGCTCCGTCGCTGTTGGCCGCATGCACGGATTTAATATTGAAGTGTTCGGAGAAAAAGGCGGTTTGCGTTGGGCGCAAGAGTCGCCAAACCAGATGTTCTTCACGCCACTCAATGGCCGCACGCAGATTGTCGAACGTGGTGGCGCTGGCCAATCCCCAGAGGCTGCACGCGCAACACGCATCACCATCGGTCATCCAGAAGGATTTACAACTGCCATTTCGAATATCTATGCCGATCTTGCGGAAGTCATCTCTGCCAAGAAGGCGGGCCGTCAACCAGATTCTCTTGCTCTGTCTTACCCAACCGCTGTTGATGGCTTGCGTTCGATTGCGGCGATCAGTGCAGCCGTTCAATCGAACAATGACGGAGGTCGATGGCTCGACGCGCGTCCACCTTCACTGCGGTGACGGACATATAAGTATGCCAGCGATCTATCTGCTCCAGGAAATTGTGTAATTTAAAAATGGTAGCGGAGGGAGGCTACGGCCTATACAGCATCTTTTGGCTAGAGCTGTGCTAAATTGGTAATAGAACCAGGCGTTTGCTGAATTGATCTCTTTGCATTTAAAGTTCCGCCGTCTTTAAAGATCATAGGCGGCCTACAAAAAGTCCGTTAGCATAATTTAATTGACTTTGAGCAATATTCGAATCTTACAAATTTACCTTGGCACGGAGCTTTTCAAAGCGTGCTTCCATCCGTGCTTCCCCTTCAGGTGAGCCGTCGTGAAACGTGCCAAACCATTTATCGAACGGAATTAAGCCATCGCCGTAATTCACTTCGAAATTCTTATGGTGCAGATAGTGGATATAGGCGTGCGTATCCATGGTGCTGGTTTCACCCGTCTCGATTTTATCGAATCCGATATGGCCGGGAATGGCACCAAAGCCCGCAAAATGGAGTTGATACAATGCGAGCATCGGATTGGACGGAATGATAAGATGCCAAAGCGCAACCCCAAGATAGCCCAGCAGTTCAACCGGATGCATGGAAAGCGATGAATAGGGTGATGGGTTCACCGAATTATGGTGCACCGAATGAACATGCTTATAGAGAAAGGGCGTGTGGATTAAACGGTGGAGCAGGAAAAAATGAACCTCGTGAATGACCGGCACAAGTAAAGCGAGAAGAGCGAGATACCAGGGGTTCGATGTAAAGCTAAGCCATGGTACATAGTCATGGGCATATGCATAAAGAATGGCTACTTCGAGTGCCGTCCAGATTGGGATCGCGTGAAAAACGGTACGTAATAGGCTATCCGTATTCTGGCTCTTGAACCAGAATACATCGCTCTTATTATCCGACGGCCATTTGCCGTTGTATTTGAAACGGGTATCCTGTGCGCGTTGGATATAGAGCCTATATTCAAAGATACCAAAAAACAAAATTACGGCAAAAAGATTGACAACATAAAGCTTTGCAATCCAAGCGAAACTCAGCGTTTTCATCGTTTCGACATCGGGTAGAACATAATTCCACCAGACAAGAGCCGACACAGCGAAGAGCAGATTATAAGGTAGGAAATAATGTGGAAGCCATTTAAAAAATTTAAACGGTTGCGGCGGAAAAACAAATAAAGGTGCGGTGCCGGCGGGCTCATTCGGCACCCAATCGCCACGCTTGTTGCGCTTGCCATAAGCCAGATCGTCCATATGCCGCCTCCCTATTTTCGTTCAACTATAAAGGCAACTAAATGTTTTCTGAAAGGAAAATATCAAAGGGTAAAAACACCTGCCCTGAATGCGTTCTGTTTTTGCTTGTGAGCGTTTGGTGAATGATATCAAGCAATGATTCACAGAGGGCTGCGAGTGGCGTACCAAGAACCGCCGTTAGGATATTCTGAGCCAGTCCGAGGCGTGTATCGGTTGTCAATTCACTGCAAACCATGGCCACTTCACCGGGCTGCCTTTCTTCGCGAAGCGCCGCAATGGCGCCCTCCATACCGCCGCCCGCAATATAAAGTCCGGTCAGATCGGGATGCCGTTTCAACAGATTAAACGTCGCATCATACATAATGGCGTCATCTTCGAGATTAACCAATGTTTCCAACAAGGACATATCAGGGGCATGTTCCCTAAAATAAGAGCGAAAGCCCGACTCGCGCAATTCGTGGCCGTGAAATCGATGACTCCCGACGCATAATGCAATTTTTCCAGTTCGCTTTGCGCCACGGTTGACAAACCAGGCACTCGTGCGTCCGGCTTGCAAATTGTTTGTACCCAAATAGACCTCACGCGTGTTGATGGCGAAGTCAGACAGCAGGGTAAAAACAGGTATTCCGCTCTGCCTTAACTCGGCAACAGCTTCATTGATAATGGGGTGATCAATGGCAACCATTGCAACAGCTTCCACGCGCTGCGCCATAGCCCGCAATGCCTCAACCACATCGACATGTCTCTGGGACGGCAAAAAGTCGACTACTACATGGAGACCGAGATGCGAAAGATTTGCCGATGCGTCTCCGACGGCTTTTGCAAAATTTTGATAGAATTGCTGCTTTGGTTGCTGCAACAAAACACCAATAGAATGCTGCGGTAATTTAGCACTTATTCGGCTTTGAATCAGGCCCGTGGCATAAAATCCAAGCGATTCAGCGGCTTCAAAGACCTTTTGCGCCCTTTCTGTTCGCACGGGATGGCGCCCATTCACGACGCGATCGACCGTTGCAACGCTAACGCCTGCAAGTCTTGCAACATCTTTTATGGTCGGACGGCCATTCATGCAACAAAATCCATCATTAAGTTCCGTTAGTTAACCATCGATTTGATAGTTTTGCAATCATTTGTTTCGAAGCTCGCAATAATCTGTTGCAATTCCTGACGCACAATAGCAAGCTATGCGTAAAAAATAAAAAATATTGTAATTTCAATGCTTTATCGGCAATAGAAAATGGGCAGGGATCATGACGGTCGCATTCACTACCGAGCAGCATCACAAAAATCATCCGCGCGATTACAGTTTGACAGGCGCGCTGAACAAGCAGGCGGTCGATATTGGCCTAGCCAATGCCGAGTGGTATCGGACGGATATTCCCCGGGCCCGTATGAAAGAATTGATGCAGCGGTCTGACGGGCCTGCGACACGCGATACGATTCTCTGGATCGGTGGAATGATCGTGATGGCCGGCTTGGGTATTTGGCTATGGCCTAGTGTATGGGCGGTGCCTTTTTTCCTTATCTATGGCGTATTGTATGGATCAGGTGGCGATAGCCGCTGGCATGAATGCGGCCATGGCACGGCCTTCAAGACTCCTTGGAAAAACGATGCCGTCTATCAGCTCGCTTGCTTTTTGATGATTCGAAATCCGGTTGTTTGGCGCTGGAGCCATTCTCGACATCACACAGATACCATTGTCGTCGGGCGAGATCCTGAGATCATCACCATGCGGCCGCCAGAATTGATTAAACTCGTTCTGAATGTTTTTGGTATTCTGGACGTGTCCCAATCCTTGCTAACCATGTTGCGCCATGCGTCCGGCATTTTAAACGAGCAGGAAAAGGATTTCATACCTGAGAGCGAACAATCCAAAGTCTACAATGTCGCGCGCATTTGGACTGTTATCTATGCGGCTACGATCGCGGCTGCTTTCTACACGGGCTCGATCTTACCGCTAATGGTCATCGGCCTTCCACGGATGTATGGCGCTTGGCATCATATCCTCACCGGCGTGACACAACATATCGGCCTTGCCGAAGACGTTCTCGACCATCGTCAGAATTGCCGCACGGTTTATATGAATCCGTTTAGCCGCTTCATTTACTGGAACATGAATTATCATGTGGAGCATCACATGTTCCCTATGGTTCCTTATTATCGCTTACCTGAACTTCATAAAGAAATGCTTCCAGATTGCCCGAAGCCTTATTCAAGCTTTTACGATGCCTATCGTGAAATTATCCCTACGCTTATTCGGCAACTAAAAGATCCTGATTATTTTATACGTCGGACACTACCCCCTACAGCGCGCCCTTTTAAGCCAGCGCCCGTTGCCGATCACTAATGAATTCAGAATAGTTTTCGGGAGCCAAACAAGCTCTCCCGATAACCTTTAGAATTCAATAAACGAATACATTGCGTTAAGAGTGAATGACTCTTAACGAGAATGGTTATTTTTAATAATATGATTGCGCTGCAGTGCTTAATTGATTTTGGAATAAATTTTTTATTTTAAAAAAATGAGAAATTTTTGTTGATTTTTGTTTCAAGACACGTGAGCATAGAAATACTGCGTTAGCATCGTGAATTTATCTTGCTGATAAAAATATAGTTTAACCAGCAAAATAGTTCTAACGCACAAAGTGAAAATAAAACGCGTATTCAATCGGACACGGCAACCAATTGGATAATTTAAAAGCCGATATGGGAGGATTATATGTCAGTGCTCAATAAATCTTTAATGGCATTGGGTCTAGCCAGCGCGCTTGTTGCGGCTGCACCATCCATTGCTGCGGATGCAGATCACAAGGTTGAATGGTCAAAGATCAATATTCTATTCGTTCCTTGGTCACAGTCCTCAAACGCCTTCTTTGAAGCTGTCGTCAACGGTGCAAAGGACGCGGCCGTTCAACAGGGCGTCAATATTGACGTGCAGTTCGGCGAAGAAGACGCTAACAAGCAAAAGACAATTCTCGAAACCGGACTTGCCAACAAGGTCAGCGGCATTGCGGTCAATATCGCTAACGATGATGCTTATGTGAAGCTCGCTTGCGACGCGATGAAGGCAGGCACGCCGATCGTAACCTTCAATATTGACGATTCGCGTCACGGTGCACCAGGCTCGACATGCCGTATGGCATTCATGGGCCAGAACTTTGTTGCAGCAGGCTACGTCCTCGGCAAGCGCATGATTGCAGAAGGCAAACTCAAGAAGGGTGACGTTGTGTTCACGCCGGTTGAAGCGCCAGAAGCTACCTATGCCGTTCAACGCCACGAAGGTGTCCAGAAGGCATTGGCCGAAATCGGTGCAACCAGCGAAGTCCTCGGCACAGGCAATGACCATGCAAAGGCCCTCGACTTGATGACGCAATATCTCATCGGTCACCCGAAGACAGCGGCAGTTGTAGGCCTTGGCCAAACACCAACCTCGCAGGCGGTGCAGGCCATCAAGGATGCTAAGCTGAAGATTCCAGCAGGTGGCTTCGATATTTCGAAGGAAATTCTTGAGAACATTAAGACAGGTGACTTGATCGCTGCCGTCGATCAGCAGCCCTATTCGCAGGGCTTCTACGCTGTGACGCAACTTGCACTCTACCTGAAATACGGCCTCTATCCATCTGAAATGGATACGGGTGGCGCAGGCCTCGTTGACAAGACGAACTTCCAGTTTGCTCAAAAGTGGGCTGGCCCCGTTCGCTAAGCTCCAGAGTTCCCGGCACGAGCTCCAGATCGTGCCGGGAATTATTTTATTATCCGACCACATATTCAATGTAGAACGTTGCGGGCACAATGCTCGCCGCCGCTTTCTTCGATTGGGGAAATTATGTCCGGCTACCAGTCTGATCACATCAAAAAAGCAATTTCCGAACGCAACAACCGCTCGCTGTGGAAAAAGATGGCAGATTGGACGCGCGATCGGCCAGAAGGCGGCATCGCCGTTATGTTCATTGTAGCGCAAGTCGTTTGCGTGATCGCAGCGCTCGCGATGCCCGACCAGTTTCGGTATTTGAGCCAGCCCAATATCGCCGTGTTTTTCAAAGCAATGGCCCCCTTAGGTATTATGGCACTTGGCGTCGGTACCTTAATGATTGCAGGCGAATATGATCTTTCGGTTGGGATGCTGTTTTCTTTTCTGTCGATTGTCTGTGCAACACTGACCAATGATTGGGGTGGCGATATTGGCGCGGAAAATGCGAGCGCGGTTGTGCCCTTCGTGGCGCTTCTCATTGTCCTCATTCTCGGCGCGCTCATCGGCAGCGCTCATGCTTTCATTACGTTACGCTTCTCAATTCCATCCTTCATCACAACGCTTGGGGCCATGTTGTTTTGGCGCAGCGCCACCCTGTTCTATCATGGTGCCGTGGCTTTACGGTATAAGCCGAGCGAGCCCTTTTTCTCGATGTTTGGCGGCGTGTTTTTGGATCTCTTTAGTTCATCCATCATCTGGCTCGCCATTATGTCAGTGCTGTTTTATTTCCTTTTGCATCACCATCGGCTTGGAAACCATTTCTATGCCGTCGGCGGCAACAAGAACGCGGCCATCGCCATTGGTATTGATCCTGCCCGGACCAAGACGATTGCCTTCGCCATTGCGGGCACTATGGCAGCCTTCTCCGGTGTGCTGGCAGCCACGCGTGTCGGATCGATCCAGCCCGGCGGCGGTGCAGGGATGGAGCTTCAGGCCATTGCGGCATCTGTTATTGGTGGCGCAGCCCTAACTGGCGGGCGGGGATCAATCCTCGGTATCGTTCTGGGTACGGCCCTTGTCTTCACGATCCAGGATGTCCTTCTCCTCATTCGCGCGCCTGCCTATTATTTTGACGGGTTTGTTGGGCTTCTCATAGTTCTCGCTGTCATCATGAACACCGCCGTTCGCCGCAGCAAAGCGTAAGGATAAAGCTATGACCAACGATCAACTTCTACATCCTTCCGCCGGCGATCATCTTCCTGTCGATGCGCCAATCCGTGGATCTGCACCAAAAGAAACGCCCCTTTTTGAATTGCGAAATATTCAAAAGCGGTACGGATCTTTTGTCGCGTTAAAGGATATGGATTTTTATATCAACCGGAACGAAGTCGTCGGACTTCTTGGTGACAATGGCGCCGGTAAATCAACGCTCGTCAAAATGATTTCCGGCATCAATCCGCCCACATCGGGTGAGATTTATGTCAATGGAAAAAGGACCGAATTCCGTCGCCGTAGCGACTCAGAAGCCGCAGGCATCGAAACGATCTATCAAGATATCGCTCTGGTCGATTCGATGTCGATTACGCGCAATATTTTCATGGGCCGCGAGATCGTGAATAAATGGGGCTTCATGGATCACCAGAAAATGGAGGACACGGCGGCCGATATTCTGGGCAGCGCTGTCCAGATTTCCGGCATTGATGATCCGCGCAAGGAAGTGGGATTTTTATCAGGCGGCCAGAAGCAGGCCGTCGCCATCGCCCGCGCCGTACATTTCAAGCGTAATATCCTTCTGTTGGATGAGCCGACATCGGCCCTCTCCGTGCGCGAAACCGAGCATTTGCTTGGGTATGTTCGCAACCTCAAACAGGAAGGCACTTCGAGCGTTCTCGTCACCCACAACCTTTATCATGCCTATATGGTTTGCGACCGTTTCGTCGTCATGAGCCACGGCACGAAAGTGTTTGAAGCCGAGAAGAAAGATACAACGATCGAAGAACTAACCGATCACGTGATCCGCACCTAACTGACAAGTGAGAGCATTATCATGAAAAAGCATAAACGTATGACCGTTGCGGATTTGCGGGCCCAGAAGGGCAAGCGCCAAATGACAATGCTATTTGTCGAAACGCCGGAAGAGGCGGCAGCAGCGGCTGCGGCAGGCATCGACCTGCTCTCCATCATCGCACCAATTTGGACACCAGAAATGCGCGAGGCGGCCGGAGACTGTTTTGTACAGGTCGGGCTGCTCTATGGTGACAATGCGACCTATGAAGATTATCTGCGCTCAGCCTTCGCCGGAATGAAAATTGGTGGCGATGCTTTCTATTGCGCCGGTAGCTTTGACACAATTTCGAAATTGTCGGCGGAAGGCATTCCGGTTGTCGGCCATGTGGGACTCTGCCCCGCCCGCGCCACATGGACCGGCGGCTTTAAGGCGGTTGGCAAAACGGCCGATACTGCGATGTATGTCTACAACCAGTGCAAGGCTCTCGAAGCCGCGGGCGCTATTGGCGCTGAAATCGAAGTTGTTCCCGGACGCGTGACGGAAGAAATCGCGAAGCGGACATCCCTTGTCCTCCTATCGATGGGAGCTGGCACAGGCGGCGATGCCCAATATCTCTTCTCGGAAGATGTTTTAGGCTACACGCGCACCCATCGTCCCCGCCATGCGAAAGTCTATCGCGATTTTCGTGCGGAATATGACCGCCTTCAACAAGAGCGAATCGCGGCCTTCAATGAATTTCGCCAGGATGTCGAGACGGGCGCTTATCCCGAAGACAAACATCTTGTCCCAATCGACGATCAGGAGCTGAAAGCTTTTATTGCGCAATTACCGAAGTGAGTGTTGTCTTTAAAATATGAAGGACTAACTGCATTTGGCAGTGCAACACATGAGATGACCAAGTTTGCAAATTTCAGGATTCAAAAATTATCTTGAGAAGTAAAAATTTGTATACTAAACGAGCTCATCTTTCAGAACTATGAAATGAAACAAATACTTCAAGACACTCTATATTGTTTCATCTGTTTCATTTCGTAATTTTTAATAATGAGCCCGTAGGACTTTCACAATGTCGCAATGGATTAAAGCCTGCAAAACCGATGATATTCCGGACGAAGACGTTATTCGGTTTGACCATGACAATAAAACCTATGCGCTCTATCGCAAAGATGACCTATTCTTTGCGACCGATGGATTATGCACCCATGAATCCGTGCATCTCGCCGATGGGTTGGTGATGGACTATACAATCGAGTGTCCGAAGCACAATGGCCGGTTCGATTATCGTACAGGTGCCGCGAAAGGTGCGCCCGTGTGCATTAATCTAAAGACCTATCCAACAAAAATCGAAAACGACGATTTATTTATTGAACTCGCCTAACGCCATCCGATCAATTTGTTTCCTTATCGGGCCATTGGCGGGGGCGGCAATAAAGAGTGATGTAGACGAGCAAGAGATAAATGGTTTTGTCTGATCAAGGAAGATTGCCATTGCGTTGAAATGGCTGGCATTGTGACTGCCTTTTTAAACATTGGATAAGGCTTATGCGGATCGTCATCATCGGCGCTGGAGAATGCGGGGTCAGAGCGTCACTAGCGTTGCGCGAGCAAGGATTTGATGGCGCTATCGATGTCATAAATGGTGAAGATCATATTCCCTATGAGCGCCCGCCGCTATCAAAACTCACTGCGGACGGTGTCGCCTTAAAGCCGATCAGCGGCACGGATAGACTGCTCGAAGATCATATCGCCCTTCATAGTGATAGCATCGCAATTTCGATTAACCGCGACGCACGAGAAGTTGCGCTCTCGAATCATGAAAGCCTACTCTATGATAAGCTCCTGATCGCTACGGGCGCGCGCCCTCGCCCTTTTATGCTCAATGGCAAGGAGGTGCAGCAAGCGCGGTATCTCCGCACCTATGACGACGCCAAGGCTCTCTATGATGTAATCTCGCCGGATTTCCGCCTAACCATCATTGGGGGCGGCTTCATTGGCCTTGAAATAGCTGCAGAAGCTCGGAAAAACGGCGCCATCGTAACTGTAATCGAAGGGGCACCCCGTATCCTCGGTCGCGCCGTTCCGGCATCACTAGCCGCCAAAATAGAAGCGCGGCATCGGATGGCAGGCGTAACCTTCCACATCGGTAAAGCGATCGCCTCCGTTAGCGCTGCCCGCATGATTACTCTGGAAGACGGAATCGAGATCCCAAGCGACGTCATACTCGCCGGCATTGGCTCGCTGCCGAATATCGAACTGGCGCAAAAGGCGGGGCTTGTGATTGATAACGGTATTGCTGTCAAAGGGATGCTTCAGACGTCAGACCCCGCCATTTATGCGGCAGGCGATTGCTGCTCGTTCCCACATCCGCTTTACGACAATAAGCACATCCGTATCGAGAGCTGGCGTGCGGCACAGGAACAAGGCGATCACGCTGCAAGGGCAATGCTGGGATCAACAGATGCCTATCAGGCCGTTCCATGGTTTTGGTCAGATCAATACGATCTCACGCTGCAAATTGCAGGCCTTGCGATGGATGCCACCGAAGAGATTGAACGCAAGATCGATGAGCAGGCCTCTATCCTGTTCCATCTCGCAGCCGACGGTCGATTGCTCGCAGCGAGCGGCTTAGGTATCGGCAACAGCGTCGCGCGCGATGTTCGACTTGCCGAAATGCTAATCGCGAAGCGGGCCAAACCCGACAAAGCGTCCTTGGCTGATCCAGCCTTCAAGCTCAAATCCCTGCTATCAAGCGCCGTTTAGCCCAATATCAATCAGTAACAGCGCTATCATTGATTATGCACGCTGATTGCCCTTCTAAACCATATATGAATTCGCTGAATTGATGGTAGCGGAGGGAGGCTACGG
>Ga0304729_1000422_pt1 | contig 31745 bp, 39 predicted proteins | sample C_131016_MF_Meta_FD_190475 | JGI IMG/M metagenome (GOLD analysis project Ga0304729, IMG submission 190475) | Freshwater microbial communities from Lake Croche, Canada to study carbon cycling - C_131016_MF_MetaG (v2) (version 2) | ecosystem: Environmental > Aquatic > Freshwater > Lake | place... | reverse complement strand
CACCAGCCTTGTGTAAGGCCATATTGTAACCACTCGTCAAATGTCATCCTCTACTACTTCCCCAGCCGCCGCCTCTGAACTGTACAGAAAGGCCGCCGTATACTCTTGTCATGTCTATTTCACAGTTAAGACATTTAGGCACTTTTGGATTATCGCTTACATCTTGCGTAACTGTAACCGTAGCTTCGCAAGTAGGGCATTTAAAACTATAACTAGGCATATTATACGGACGTGTCCAGTAAGAACCCGCGAAGAGTTCCAATGGTGAAGTCCACCCCTCCTTTATCATTAATGCCTTCGCCATCAATAACGGCAGAAGCGATTGCATTTTTCTGTTGAAGAGCTGCATATTGCCTAACTTCTACAGAGCCGGTAACTAAAAAGTCTTGAATAACTATGGTTTTCCACTCAGAAGAAGCTCTACGAATGCGCCCGTTACGCTGAGTAGCCAGACCAGAAGACCAAGGTAAATCATAGTTAATGAGCATGTTCGCAGCCGGAAGGTCAACGCCATAACCACCGGCATCAGAACTAATGAACACACGAATATTAGGGTCATTGTTAAGCGCATTCTTATGCTTCTCCTTAGTTTTAGCGTCTAGTTGACCGGTGTAAGTAACGCTAATGTCGCGCCCTAATCTATCTGCAATTATATCAACCATGTCTACATAAGAACAAAATACAACTAGCTTATTCTTTTCGTCTTGCTCTAGGAAATCTTTGGCATAAGAAACAAATGATTCTAGTTTTGTATTAGGTAACCCGTCTAGCAATTCTTCTTGGTCTAGGATATCTGCGTAAGCTGAGCCTTCTCCGTTGCCGTCTCTGAATTTTTTAGCGCTTGTCTTTAGTAACTGCGGTGAACAGGTAAGCATTTTTAACGCACCTATTTTAGACATAACTTGACCACGCAACTCATCAGCAGGTCCGCCCCAGGACTTCTCAAAGCCGTAGTGAGACATGACATTAAACGAGCTTCCAAATAGCTCCTGTGCGTTATCTAAATCTAATAGCAAGTCGTCTGAGATGCGCTTATACAACTTGGATGTTTTTCTATCCATCATCACATAGACAGGGTCTTTATGAATAGTGGCTGGTAGAAATGGTGCTACATCTGGGTCTTTCTGTGCTTTACGGACAGAGGCCTCTTTCATGCGCTCGTGCAACGTAGGCAAGTTACGGTATCTATCTACGCCGCCCCAGGTATTACGAACAATAAACGTCATGTCAAACTTGTCAAAGCGGCCTAGTACGTTATCGTCTACAAATTGCATAATGCTAAATAGTTCTTCAGGTTTACCGTTTTCAATAGGAGTACCTGTAAGAGCAAACTTATATTCGCAAGTTGCTAACTTCTTAACAGCCTTAGCGCGCTTTGATTTAAAAGACTTAATAGCGGTGGCTTCGTCTAAAACTACAAAACCTTTTGGTAGTTTCTTAACCAGCTCCCAGTCATTAACTACTTGTTCATAGTTCATAATTACATAATCAATGCCTGTGTTTTTCCATTTAAACGCTCGTTCATACTGACGTTTACGTTGCTCTGGATTGCCGTCAATTACAATTGAAGTTGAGCCGTTAGTGAATTTTGTAATAGATGAAGCCCATTGGTACTTAAGACTAGATAGACAAATAATAATTCCCGGCTCTGTTATTTTGCGCTCATCCATTAGCTGTTCAATAGCTGCAATTGTAATAACAGTCTTGCCGAGCCCTAGGTCGTACGCCACAAGCATCTTGCCGCGGTCAACCATTTTATTTACAGCCTCTGGCTGATACGGTAGCAGGTCTCCTACGAAAGCCATTCTAGCGCTCCTAGTCCGTGTACTGAGTGCTTAGCATTATCTAATCCCGTTAGGATTTCAAGCCTGCTCATAGCTCCCACGTCTTTCATATCTGTGTTCGAATAGTTAAAGTACCATGCTTCGAAATTTTGTTCGAGCATCTTTTTCGTAGAGTTCATGCCTGACTCGTCATTATCTAAAGCAAATACGATTTCGTCTGCTTCTTTGATAAGTTCTAGCTGGGTGTTAGAAATCATTGAACCGTATGTAGATACTGCACCGGTAACGCCAATAGATTCTAGGCGTACTACATCTAGCGGAGATTCTACAACAATCATACGACCACCAGTATATCGGTTAAATCCAAATAGAGTGGTTGACTTTTCTACTCCGGTAGGGTAGTTCCTGAAATAACGACGACTAAACCCTTTCTCCTGCCAACCTAACAATTTATTTGAATAGGGGTCACGGATTACAGATATCCAGTTTGAGTGTGCGGTATCCCATAGTAGCTGGTGTTTCTCAGCGGCCTGCAGAGTAAACCCGCGCGCAGTCAATGCGTGCTGCGGTGGATAAGTAAATAAAGCAAGTCTGGCCTCTGTAATGTTAGTTACTTCTTTGAATACAGTCTCTGGCTCTTCAATTTCCTGTGTGCCTAACTGTAGATTATCGAACGATAGGTATAGCCAGTCTTTAGCGTCTGCGTAATCAAGAAAGCCATTCGCATCCCGTAAGCCTTGTGCAGTAGCAATCAAAGACCATAGATTACCTTTAAAGCCACAGGAGAAACAAATGTGAGCGCCTGTGTCAGCATTAATCCACCAAGACGGGCTACGATCTTCTTTGCCAGTAATCTCTTTGTGGCCTGGGCATAACGCAAGTATCTCCGAACCGCGTGCGTTTACAGGCTCAATATCTAAACGGCGTAGTACCGTTTCCATTTCTTCTAGTCTCATACGTCGTCGCTTGTCATCTCACGGAATAGACCGCTGGCCCAGTCCCACATCAAAGAGGCTTCTACGTTACCGCTGTTACGAGCAGCCATAACCTTTAGCGTTCTAGTATCATCTACGTTTTCATCTTCACGCTCAAGGCCGAATACTACGTCAGCATCCTGTAGGAATGATGATGAGTAACCAATAGAGTCTGTGGATACTTTACCCTTTTTAGTCTTCCAGTTAAGGGCCTGGGTAGTAATAACGATTGGTTTGTTTGTACGCTGAGCTAGACGCTTTAGCGAACGAGTAATGCCGGTCAAAGCTTGTGGCGTGTTTGACTCGCCGGTCTGCTCATCCATCATCAGGTAAACACCGTCAATGAATACTACATCTGGGTTTAGTGTTTGAATCTTACTCTGAATAGCTGACACGGTAATACCGTGAGCGGCATCTACCAGCCAGAAGTCTGACTCATCTTCTGCCATACTTTCCAAAGCGGTTTGGAATCTCTTTTCCTCATCCTTAGTTAGGGTACCTGAGATAAGTCTGTTGTGGGATACCAATGCTCGCATAGAGTCATAGCGGTTTTGCTGTTCACGGTTTGTCATCTCAAAAGACTGAAACATCGGAGCTAGTCCCTGCTTGTGAACATTGTTTGCAATCTGCAGAGCAAGGGTTGACTTACCGGTCTTTGGAGTAGCGACTACTACAATTAGCTGACCATTCTGTAGACCATTAGTAACGGCGTCAATGGTAGGAAACCCAGTAGCGACGCCCAGTAGGCCAGGGTTGTTCTTACGGAATAAGTAGTCTTCCCAACGCGACTCTGTAGTGGTAATCAAGTTAATATCTGAGGTCTTGTTCAGGCCCTCTTCTTCAAGCTTTACAAGCCCGCTCTGCATAACTAATAGAGCAGCTTCGTGGTCTTTCTCAGTTTGAATAGCGTCAATAGCTAGGCGTAGCGTATTGCTGATAGAAAGCTTGCGTCTTTTATCTACTAGGTCATCTAGTAAAAAATCCATCGAGTCGGTTAGTTCTGCAATTCGATAGGTAGGAAAGTTTGCAACAATTACTTCTTCGCTAGGGCTTTCGCCATACTTAGCAAAGTGCGTACGCATGAATGACCAGACGCGTTTGTCGTCATCATTAGAGAACCAATTGTCTGATACTCCGCGTTCAAATAGTGGTGCTAAATCTCGGATGCGGATTGCCGCCCCGATTAGTTTTGATTCTGTACTCATAGTGTAGGAAAGTCCATCCCCCATCGACCATACCTAAGTAGTCGCGATGGGATATCAATTACGCCGATAACTTCTGGCCTGTATGGTAGTTCTTTAACTAACATATCGACCGATTTGTAAGAGGTGCCGTAGCGAAACGGATTCGTTCCGACACTATCTAGATGAAGCATTAGCTCAGTCATCTCATCGTCTGAGTGCTTAAAACTAACTAGCTCCATCGTTATACCTCGTTTAAGCGAAGTCATGTACAAATGGCTAAGTACCATCCTGTTATATTCCTTACGCTTTTTTTTAACTGGTATAAATCCTAGTACCTTTTGCTGGTCCTCGTAAACATCAACTATAACATCAGCCGTTACTATAACACGTTGTGGTAAAGAATTACTAATGTCATTTCCTTGCATCAGTAGACCTCAACTTTGGCGTATTTAATAATGAACTCGCGGAAAGCTTCTTCAGTTTTCATAGCAGATTTAATTTCATCCACGGTAACTTTGCTAGAAAAATCAAAAGGGTATTTGCCTTCGTTTGCTTCTATTCGGCTTTCGATTAAAGCAACATGCTTGCAGTTATTTTTAACCGCAAAGCCTGGGCAATTACATTCCAAATTTTTATCGGGGTCTGTGCTTACTTCAAAGATACCTGGTCCAGGATTGTTTGACCTGTGGGTTATAAACACCTGAAGCAATCTTCTATTTGAGCCCATGTCATTTCCTCAAATCCGAAATCGAGTCCATGTTTACATAGATAAATGACTCGTGAACAAAAGACTGCGTAGCGGAACCGTAGTGAGCCTCCCAGTCATCAATCTTAAGATTGGTTGTGACAATCGTAGGAAGACCGTTGTTGAATCTGGTACGTAGCACATGGTGAAGCATGTTCTTCTGCCAACCTGATGCACTAGCGTGCTCCTTGCCTACGTCATCTAGGACTAGTACGCGAACGTTATAAGCATCATCGTATGCCTCGCCAAGAATGCCGTTGTATAACAACTCATCTTCATTATCGTGGTCCTCCATGATTGCTCCCTTAAGGTCTAGCAATCCGGTGTACGTAATGAAATAAGCAGGGCGTGAAACAATCTTACCCGGTACCATGCCCAAAGTTTCAGGCGCGGCTTTGCGTAAGATTTCCTGTAATAGCGTATTAGCCATAGTGGTCTTGCCACGTCCAGGCATACCGTAAAGCATAAGTCCTAGACCACAGGTTGCTTTACCCTCGGCTCTAATAACCTTGTCTGCAGTAACGGCAGCAGTCCACTTAGTCACGGCTGTCATAACCTCCGTAGGAACCGCTGTGCAGTCCTCCAAGGTCCAACCAAGTTTGGCTGGTGGAATGCTTGCAATCTTTACCCAAGTCCGTCTACGGGCCGGCAAATCGTTTGGCTTATACATCATCATCCTCGTCCAGCAGAGCCAGCTTACGGTTAGTTACTTCTTGGTCACGAATAATATTCGTTTCCATTTGCTCTGTTGTGATAATACTCTCACGAGCCTGAGTTAGCAAACTGGGAGCTTTGTAGAGGAAAGCTCGCCAGAGGTGGTTTCCGTCTGTGTACTTATCGTGCTTAAGTGTGATGAAGAATAGCTCGATAATCCTGAGTTCAATCTCACCGTTAGTATCGTGCTGTTTCCGGAATACCGAGAGTGCCTGTACAAACCGGGACTGAGTGACACTGAAAGGTTTGATGGACCAGATGTCCGCCATGTGGTCAGCAAACTCGTAGGCCACGTCTTTGCATGTCCAGTGTATTGGATCGATTTTAGAACGATGCTGGTCTTTGCGTTTTTGCGCCTTAACCTCGCGAACAGCCGCGTACTCGGCCTTTTGCTGAGCCATGTGCTTTGCGCGTTCCGCCAGCATCTCGTCATCTGGAGACGAAGTCTTTTCAAAGAAATCATAACCCACTTGTTGTTCCTTCCCCTCGACCCCGTCGAGGAATTTATTTGTAGCTATATTAGTAGTACTAGCTGTATAGCTATTGTAAATACTGCTTACTAGCTGTACTGCTATATGGCGGTAACCAGAAAGTACCGATTTGGTTACTTCTGACATTACCACTTTAGTTTTAGTTCCGCCTCCGACTAGTCTAGTCATTTTGAGGCAGTTTGCGTCTCGTAACTCCTGAAGAACAGATAGGCTCTTGCGTCTGCTTAAGCCTTTGTGCTCCATCAGGGTACGGTGATTTATTGTTACGGTTGGATTCAGGTATAGAAAAGCCAGGCAATCCTGAGCTTGCCTACTAAGTTCGACTGACATGCTAGTCCTTGATAATCTTTTTAAACTCTTGCGCAAAAGAACGGGCAAATATCTTACCCATCTCAGATACAAGAACAACCAGGTTTTCCTCTAGGTCATACTCGCTGTCATAATCGACAGTATCAAGTTCTTCTTCGTAGTCTTCTTCAGCCACTTCAACGTCAGGGGCAGCCTTAATAGTTACAGCAGGCTCTGGCGTAGTTACAGTAACAGTTTCTGCTATAGGTATTTTAGGCTCCTGCGGGCGCGAGATGGGCTCAGAATTGAGCGGTATGAGTATAAGTCCGTCTGTAAGGTCATAAGCCAGTATACGGGCTTCCTGAGCCCTTGAAGCGGCTAGTTGACATTCCGGATCTTCATCATCCCAAAGCATAAAAAACTTTAGGTCTTCGGCGGGATTGTCCTTGAGCAAGGTCTCATAATCATTACCCGGATACTTAATTACCGGTATACCTTTATCGACAGCCCATTGTTCTGCCCAAAGAATACCCTCAGATGGGGCTTGGTCAAATACACTGACAATAGTGGCTTCATCAACTGAATCTACTACGTCACTGATTAGAGCCTCTACGTTGGCTCTGGTTGTTTTTGCGTTACCTATAACCGCGATGGTTACTCGTCTCATATTTACCTCCTATGAACGGAAGTATCAGTATACACAAAATTTCAAAGGCGTCAAGTAGCGGTGGTACCTATGAACACAGCATAGGTTGTTCCAATAGGAAGATAGTCCTCTATTACAGCGTTTAATCGAGCCTGTGTTAACAATCTATTTGGGTAGTAAAGGCTTCTACCAGTACTTGCAGTTCCAGCTGTACCAGCTGCGTTTTGTTCCCACACTAAATCATAAGTCTCGTTATATCCCGTACTGCCATCAAAATACGCGTTTACAAAAGACCCTATCTCAAATAAAACAGAGTCTATGTAGTAAATATCGCCGCTTGTTCCTGCAAATGTAAAAGTTAGAGTGGCAGTAACTGCAGTTGCTGGGGCCGAAGCAATTAATGAAACTCTAGAAAATGTTGTAGCTAACGTAGTTGCTGAAGAAGTTGAAGTGCTAATAGTTGAGCCACCAGTAGCTTTCCAAGTAATATTTAGAGACACTGTGTCAGCAATTGGGCCTTTAATATAAGCACTAAACGAGTAAGGACTACCGGAAGTTACTGAAATGTCAGTGCTTGGGGATAAAGTAGTGGCTGCGTTATTAGAAGTAAGTTTTGCTGACTTTGTGCTAATTGCTGTGCCTAGGCCGACCGAGCTAGTTGGATAAACATTAGAAGCATCTGTAGCAAAAGTGCTAGTACCTGTGGTAGACCAGCCAGTTGTAGCTAATTCAAATCCAGGATTTATAACTTGATTAATTCTAGGAGCAGATAGATATAGGTCTACACGCCTTGCGTCCGAGTAAGTAGAGGGAGAAGATGCAGCTAGTTCAAATTGAGCCGCGTCAAAATAGTACACCTCACCATTTGACGGAGACAATACCTGCACATAAGGTACCGCATAAACAGCACCCGATGGGGCAGTAAATCCAGTACCATTTATTCGTTTCCATGCTCCTGGAGTATCTCCGGTTATATCAGCGCTTGAAGTTGTTGCAGCTGTAAGGCGTGTACCACGTATGTCATACCATCTGACTCCTATACGGATATTACGCACAGCTGGTGTATAAGCATAAATAGAAGGTAAATAACTACTACCTGCTGTAACCGGTATACCGTATAATCTAGGATCGTATAAATTAACAGTTCCAGTAGAGCTTGCTGGAGCAACTGATATTGCCCCAGCAGTTGCTGCTGCTGAACTATAAATAGTAAATGATTTAGCGTTTGGGACAGCAATAACAGTCCAAATATCATTTATATAGTTCGGAGTCATACCCTGAATAACCACGGATTGCCCGGTAGAAAAACCGTGTTCAGCAGTTGTAGTGAGTGTTATATACCCATATCCAACTACAGCGTTGTTGCTGGTGGTCGTTGAAATAGTAAAATCATCTAAAGACATTCCATAAGAAATTTCCCAAGTCGACGCTGCCGCTACTGACGTCACAGTGGCTTTTAGATATCCAAGTTGTTTATTTGCATATCCCGTAGGAGAAGAGGTTTCAGAGTATGGAGCAGGGCTACCGCCTTCTAAAGCAGCGGTAGTATTAGTCACCGTTAGCGCGTTTCCGCTTGCCCCCCAAAAACCCGTGGAAGATTCAAAAGAAGAGCAGTTTAAAGTTAAAAATAGATTTTTAAAGGAGCTAACAGTAGTAGGATACCCAGTAAAAGATGTCACAAACTGTTTGATACCTTGGCTAGTTCCTTTATTTAAATAAATGTATTCAGCATTACTTAGCAGCCTTCTGCTTTGTTGAATACCTAATCCGCTTTCATAAGTAAAGCCCATTTGGTCCATCATGGCAGGTAGCAACTTGCCATCTAAGTTGGCAACGTCGTATCTATTTTTAGCGTTATCTACTTTAGTTTTAATAAGGTCGTACTGAACACCGATCACACGTAATAAGTTATATAAGTCAATATTTTTATTAGCAGTTGTTGAGGACTTTACGTAAACTGAAGGCAAAGCATTATAAATGACATTAGCAGTATTGTAGTCTTTGATAGACGTGCCTAAAGCAGTTCCAACACGTTGCCAATACTCGTTTGTCAAAACAAACGCTGAGTAGTAGTACGATTTTCCCGGAGTAAGAAACGTAGAAGAAAAAGTTAAAGTAGTTCCATCCGGGATAGACGCAGCCTTACTTAGGGTTAATGTAAGCCCATCAACACTTTTAGCAACTACTGTTGTATTACCAATAAGCCCACTACCCGCATTTGCTCCAGTCAAATATCCAGAAGCGGTGTATGTAACTAATTGACCCGCAGCAATGCTTGAATTAGCAGAAGTTAAGTTTACATAAATACTGTCATCTGTATTGCCGGTCGTAACAGCAGTGTACGTATTAGTAGCTGTTCCAGTAATAGGGTCATAAAAAGAACCAATATCAGTTAATACCGCTGTAGTACCGAGTAAGTTATTTGCGGATAAAGTTGACTGGTCTGTTTTGTAAATTAAATCTCCGCCATCAGGCGTAATAGGAAATCCAGAAGGATTCCTTACAATCATAAATGTAGTAAAAGTAGCGGCAGTAGTTGGATATACCCAAGATAACTTAATAGTCCCGTAATCTAAGGACTGCGTAGTAAATGGGTAGACGCTTATATCGGTAGTAGCACCTACGCCATACCGAAACGCCCCATATAGTTTAGACCCATAAACTGTCATTTATTTTCCTATTACTTAACGCCTAGAAGAGTTACAGTAGCTGTTGCGTTACCTGCGCTGGCCAAAATAACATCTACACGAGTAACGGCTGTAGCGGTTGTTTGAAATCCGGTTAAGCTAAGAGTACCAAACAGCGCGCTAAAAACTTTTCCAGCAGTGCTTCTAGAATAATTCGGTATTTCAATAACACATTGATTATTAACAACAGAGACTGTACCTAATCCAAACGATGAATCAGGGCTACCAGCAGTATAAGTAGTAGTTCCGGTAATATACTGCACTCTTCCGTAGTTGTAAGTAGATGTAGTTAACCCGTTTAAAGTTGCGGTTAATGCAGCTCCGGCAGTAACGGATGTAAAATCAACTTGAATTACAAGTTTTTGATAGCTTGCTGGAATAGAAGTAAATGAGACTGAGCCACCAGAGCCCGTTGCAGTTAGCGTTTTAGAGTCTATTTGCGTATAACCAATTCTAGAACCATCAGCGGCATTTGCTGTTAGGCCTGCTTCTAAGTTAGTTAGTCGCGCGGATACCGTGGTGATTCCTGACCCGTTAGTAGTATAAGTACCGGCGGTGTTACCTATGATTGATGTTTTTGGAGTGGTGCCTAGTTCAGCTTCAATAGCTTGAATTTCAGACTGAACGCTGTTAATATCAGCGGCTAGAACTGTATCAACACCGTCTACTTTATTAGTATAAGTTTTTAGTGAGCCAGGATAAGTTGCCATTTATTTATTCTCCTTAAATTCCGCCAGTAGCGGCAATAGTAAATGTTCCTTTAGTAGGAATTTCGTTAGCTGCACATACAATACCGTATGTAGTAATACCGTTTGAAATAACAGAGTCCACTGCAGTTACTGAAACTAAGTTTGCATAAGTAGTGGGTGGCCAGCTAAATGACAGGGCCGTAGCATTTGTAATAGTGGTAGTAATCAGCACTGAAATAGTAATTGAGTTTGCGTTTACCGCCGTAACCATAGCTGGATTATAGGATTCAGACGGCACGTTGGTTCCAGTAACATACATGCCCACCACAATTCCCTTAGCTGCAGGAGTAGTGATGTTAATAGTATTTGCTCCTGAAGGAGAGCTAGATGTGGTGCTTAATCCTGTAGGGGTGGCAGTTCCAGTAGGTACTGTAACTGTAATTGAAGTGCTAGTGACAGAGTTAACTGCATAAGTTCCATCAAAAGCCGCGACACCATTTATAGTAACCACTTGTCCAGCAGTAATGCTATGAGCATTAGGAAAAGTTAATGTAGCAGTAGTAGCAGTTCTTGTGTAATAGTAAGTCCAATATCTTTGTTCGTTAGCGACTCTACGTAGGTGGTCTACTGTAGCGTAATCAACACCGTCAATATTTGTAATAGCATTTAGAATAAAATGAGGAGGAATTCTATCAGCAAAGAACGAGTTATTATAAGAAACTAAATTAGATAAGGCATTTTGAACTTGAGTTACCACGGCAGACTGCGTGTACTGAGGTAGCACATGCAAGGTCATGTTCAGGTTTACAGGGACATAAACAGGAGGCTGAACATTTAAGCTAACGTTAGGTGCAACTTTATCTGTAAAATAATTAACCACAGTTGATTTAAGGGTGTCAAACGCAGCAGTGTTTCCGCCTGTGGCATTAACAACAGCATTAGGTCCTGGGCTTATTGCAGGTATAGAAACAACACCTGGGAAAATTGTAAGGGTAGTTGGAATAGTAAATACTGTACTATCTACGTAACTTACTAGTGTAGGAGTTACTACGTCATACGTAGGGAAAGTACACCCTGTAATAGTTACATAACTTTGATTAGCTACAAGGCCAGTAGTGGCTATTGTATATCTAAGATATCCGGACGGTAAAGCTACAGAACCGGCTGTAGTAATTGCGCCTGGATTAGAACCAATGTTAACAATCAAAGTCGTCCCAGTTGACCCAGCCTGTACAGTCCATGTACCGTTATAGCCCGAAGGAGTAACGCCAGAGATAGTAACTGACTGTCCAACAGCCGCACCGAGTGAAGACCCTGTTGTAATAGTTATGTTAGTTGTGCCCGTAGGAGTTTGCGTACCAATACTGGTAGATGTACCAATAGATGTAATGTTTGTAAACGGCCCATACGTATTAACAGCACTACTGCTAAACGGGGCAATATACAAGTTAACATTTGACCACACGGCCGCGTCAGCGTTAGCCTTAGAAATTCCAGATACTTGAAGAGCTAAGTAAGCGTAGTCTTTTAAAGATACTGCGCGGCGCAATGTACGCAAAGCTCTAGGAGCGTTAATTCTGATAGAGTCCGTAGATTCAAGATCAGCACCGCCAGTACCAATGCTAAGTTGAGTAATAGTTACGTTGTAACTACCGGTAAGTGTATTTTGCGACAAAGAATTTAAAGCAATATTTCCAGCGGACCCTACGCCCACACGGTAAGTTACTTTAACATCATAAGTGGCTGGTGGAATACGACCGCCTACACCATCACCAAATACAATATAGGTATACCCGTCTGCGTCCATAGTAGTAGTAAATACTGAATCATATGGGTTATTATCTACTAGGGATGAGCTGTAAGAATATTGAAGCCCGCCAACCTTTACTGTGATGTTACTACCAGTGCTATTAATAATAACTCCGGCTTGAGAAATTTTAAATACCTGACTTGGAGTTCCATTAGATGTGCCTAAAGGCTCATCAGTAGTTGTCACTCCTTGCGTAGCAGTAGTGCTGACGGTATTACCAAAGCCTACAGAAACAGCGTTGTCAAGTTCAAAAATTACTTGAGTATTTTGTCCATTAACTATAGTTGTAGATGCTACCTGAGTACCGGCTGGAATTGATAAAGTTCCACTAGTGTTATTATTTTTAATAGATAACGATACTGTGGCAGCACTACTTGGTGTAGGCGTGTAGCCAAGCATAGATGCAATTTGTAGAACGCTAGAGCGTTGGCTAGCTGTTCCTAGGAAGCCTTCAGAAGCCATGCGGTCTGTGTAAAAACTGAGGATGTCACCTAAATAAGCAAACGTTTCAAGAAGAGCAACACCAATGTCAGTAGGGTCGCTTACTGCCCATGTAGGGTTAAACTGCTTAGCAATAGCGGTCAAGTCCGCTAGAATTGCTGTATAGTCACGTGAGACGTAGTCAATTTGCGGAATATAGTTTTTAGTAACGCTAGTATTAATAGCCATTATTTATCTCCTGAAGCAAGTCACCAGAACGGTTGAATATTCCAGTATTAATTGTAACACTATCTGCCTCTCCATTGGGCAGTCCATAGGTAATACTTACGGTTAAAGTACCGGTAGTAGGGTCAAATTTTGGTGAAATTTGGCGCAATTCTAAGCTAGGCAACCAAGCAGTGAATGCTTGAGTAATACTGTCTTTAGCTATTTGACCTGCAGTAGACTCTGGTTCAAATACAACAGTATGCAAATTAGACCCAAAGTCGGGGCGCATCAAGCGCTCTCCCGGCCTAGTTCCAAGTACCAATAGCACCCTTTGCTGCCAAATTTTTTTAAAATCAGTAGTGGCTGCAGTTGAAGTTATATTAGTACCAGCTATATTTTTACTAAAAGAAAATGGGTAATTTAGTATTTTAATAGACATTAGAATGTTCCTAACCATAGTGGATAATTTGGGTCTCCGCCTTCAAACATAACCCAGCAAGGGTCATCAGAATTAGGCAAAAGGCCACTCACATGCGTAGCAGACACGGTAAATGAAGGAGTTTCAGGCTGAGCAGGAGGACCCGCTTGCGCAGCAGTAGCAAGTAAAGAAGTAGACGTAGAGGTATTTACGTGCCAAATCCACTGCAAAGTATCACCAGCAGAAATATCTATTATGTAATTCCAGCTAGCAACTGTATAAGGGTTTTTAGAACCGACAGATATAGAACCCGCAGAATTTGGCACATCTACACCATTCTGTCTCATCCACATATCCGCGTTTAAAAAACCATTTCCACCGATAGTGGTGTATAACTGAGCAGATATCTGAATATTGTACGTGCCAGCATAGCTAAACTTAATTGCAGAAGTGGCCGGGGTCGTAGTACTAGGGTTGATTAAATCTATACCATAGCTTCCTTCTACAGTATCCAAAGCAATTACATTATTTACAGCGCTATCCGCTGTTGTTTGCGTGATTGTGCTAATCCAAGAGCCATAAGGAGTTTTTTTATTTTTAACAATGCCTGCAACAGGATAAGCCCAGTTAGTTACTTCCATACCCAAAACTTGAGGCACCATTAAAGTTACGCGACCAAGCCCATTAGGATCGTTATTGCTAACTACAATTCCTCTATAAATTCCCTGGTATTTAACGTCCGTTTGCATTTGACCTCAACTTTGCCCATACTGCTTCCGGCATACGTTCATCTACTATTTTATAATTTAAATCACGATGAGTAGAGCCCCAGCGGGAGGTTGCGACGAACGGCCCTGTTTGTGCAGTACGGTTAATACGAGTAACCAACTCAGTTTGTTGATACCTCTTTGTAGTAACTGCAGGAAGATTTATGATTGACTTAGGTTTAACGTTAGTATTTTTTTGGTTAGGAATAAGTCGTCTTGTTGGGTTGGTAGAAGGAACTTCAGGTAATCTAGTGTCAGCTGCTCTACCCAAAGAGTCAGACGCCACAGTTAACTCACACGTATAGATTTGTTGATTTAAGTTATCTTCTACTACTTCGTGAGAAATACTTAATACTGTCCAATAACCAGAATATTCTGCCCCAACATTTTTAAGATAAACAGGCAAGCAAGGGCGCATAGAGGATACGCCGATTGTCTCTACTTTAGCCGCATAAGGAAATCTGCTGTACTCATCTGAAGCTTGAGCTAATTGAGTAGCAGTTTGATAGTCATTAGCCACCGCGTCCGTAGCGTGGTCATCAAAGAACTCTTGATTAGAAAACTGACGGCTAGGGTTAAATGAAGTTTGTGTAGTAACTTTAAATGTTTGCCCTGTAACAGGGTCCACACCGGCTACTGAGGTAGCGGCTTTTTTAAACCCAAAATGTCTTAAAGTTTCACTAATAGTAGGTTTAAATCCATAAATAGGGTTAGTAGGCTTAAATCCACCATCAGCTTTTGTAAAAGTTACGGCTTCTGTAATAAGATTGGTAAAGTCCTCAGTCAAAGGCTGAAAGTAAATTTCAGTATTTTCAGCCCGTAGGAAGTAACCGGACTGTTTAGCTAATCTTACCATTAGCTCCCAGTCAGTCATACCAGCTTGAGCTACCTGGGGGTAGATACGAGGATGTGGGGTAACTTTATAAGCAAAATTATATTTCTTAGCAATTTCAGCAACTATTTGGTCAGCAGACATATTGCGATAAATTTTTTGACTAGCCTGTTTCATTACATAGGATGCGCCAATAAACCCTACTTTAGTAAAACTTTTTGTAGCAGATTGGTTACCTTGCAGGTCATGCACATACCCGTGGTGATCTTTGCCTTTAATAGTAAGCACCATTAGAGAACCCGGTTTAATATTTAGCGGGTCTACGTTCCAGTCTCTAAGCTCTATTGACGCGTAGTCATGCGCAAAAATTTCTTGAGTAAGCTTTACTCTATACACTTTTTTTGGTTGTATAGCACTAGTAGGAAAAGTAACTGTAACGTAATTAGACACGCGGAATCCTTACATTTGTTCCGGCAGGTACATTTAGCCAGTCTGAAATTTTAGGATTAAATTCTGCAATAATCCACCATCTAGTAGGAAACAAAAAGAATTTAGTGGCCAGGTTATCTAACCGGTCGCCGTTTTGCCATGTGTAGTCCACATAGTTTAACGTTCCAAAATCGCTAAAGTCATAGAACATCACCGGAGCATTTTCCCCATTAGGTTTTGTAGTAAAGTAGTCTACAGTAGAGTCATAATATCTTGAGTCATTTGAGGGCGCAGCCATTATTATCCTCCAATCGTAGTTGTAGCAAGACCAGCAGTAGCCAGTAGATTAAATGAAACTTGAACAGTGCTTTGAACAGGAATCATATCCTGCGTAAACATTAAGTGATTTACTGACATACTTGTAACATAACCAAGGTATGACAATGGACCAATATCAATATTTAAAAGCGTTGGCATTAAGAAACCGATGTCTGCAGTAATTATACCACGACCATTTTTCCAGTAGTCTCCGCCAGCTGCAGTACTTCCAGGACCAGGACCGTTGATAGCAGTGTATAAATATTCAATGTCTGCCAATGTTCCTCTTTGGAATAAATCTACAAGTTTTTGCTCTACGCTCTTTAAACGGCCATTTTTAAGCAACGATGCAGTAAAGCTTCCATTATTTGAGTAGTAAGGGACAAATGGAGCAACATCGGTTGTAGTTATAAAGCTATTTGTACCCGCATTTCCTAAAGAACTACCTATATTATTAGGGCGCTTAAAGACAGCGTTAGCGTGCGCAAAGTCATTTATGCGGTTAATTTCAATAGTAAAAGAAATGCTTTCAGTAGCCGGAAAGGCTCCTACTGTACTTAGAAAACGGTCGTTCACATTTGGGGTAGCATCCATTTGGACCGAAACGCTAGTTCCAAAAGAAGTAGGGTTCCATAGGAATTGAAAACCATACTTGCGGTCAGAATTATCTATTTTTGTAGTTTTTCCATTACCGTCAGTTGTGCTTAAAGAAGTATCGCTAGCTTTCCACCAAATACGGCCTCTACGGTAGCGGTCATCAGACGTAGGCTTGCGATTTTCAGGAGGCATATTGTGAGGGTCACTATGCGGGGTGCGCGGCATACTCCATTTATGAGGAGGTAAATTCCATTGATACTCTCCGGGATTTGCCGGAGCCGCAGGTACTTTAACATTAAATTTATTATCAGAAGTAGCGTTAGCTTTTTGATTAAACTTAGGAACTGTTTTTGCAATATCTCCATAAGCAATTGCTGGAGTAAGAGAGTCTGTTCCTTTAGTAAGTTTAATTGGAGACCCGATAGTTTGATATGAGGTACCGCTTTTGGTAGATAACGTAGGAGTTACCGAATCGAAAAAGAATTTGCCAGAAGCGTTTGGTACAGTCGGTACATACTTATAGGACTTCTTTACAGACGTGGTAATTCCAGGACTAACCTCATAGTTAATAGCCGCTGGCTGCGTAGTAGAGGTATCTCCTGCGGCGTATGAAGCACTGTCTACATAAACATTAACTACGGTAGGAGCGGCATTAACTCCATCAGCACTGGCCGGAGATACATACCCCATTGACCTCGCACTTGCTGAACTACTAGTATTTCCAGACATTAACGTCTTCCTCCTGAGCCGTTAGATGAGCCGCTAGCTGCGGCTTGTGTAGCTGCTTCATCTAAAGCATCTTGAATAGCCCTAGCTAAAGCAACAGGGTCCATATTGGCAGCATTTGAAATATTAATATTTATTGGTGCCCCATTATAAAACATTCTTCCTGAAGCGCCATAGTGATTATCCCCGTTCCAGTTAGACCCAGAAATCGCAGACCAAATATCCTTTTCGCTGGCTCTACCGCTTTTTAAAAGATTAACAATTTGCTCATATCCTTGATTAGGCGTGCTGGTTAATGCCATAGCTGTCGCATCTATTCCAGCAGACTCTGAAGAATAAACAGCCCTTCCCCATTGGTCTTTACCTACTGACTTGCCCGTAGGGTCCCATCCCATATTAAGAGGGCTGTTTCGTTCACCGAGATAGCCGCTAGATGCGGTGTTTTCGTGCTGCATCCACTCTTGAATAGCTGCCACGTTTGAGTTACTTACAGGAGCTCCAAGTTTAGCTAATAGTTTTTTAGACCATCCTGCTGAAGTATCACTCATTTTATAAATACCTACACCAGCTGCCGGCTTAACTCCCTTACCGCTACCTTTTACCGTAACTTTAGGAGTTGCAACACCGGTACTGCTTGGTAGGTCATATTTTGTAGGGTTACCTAAATAAGCATTTAAATCTGGATTATCTCTAAGTATCTGGTCTTGTTTAGTACCAAAGCTGTTAGTACCTTTAGTATCAGGAGTGGCTTTACCTTCTCCAATTAAATCGGCTAAGTACTCATCTTGTTTCTGCTGCGCAGATGATATGCCGCTAAGTGTTGCCCACATAGATGCGAATACTGCAAGTACCACAGGGTTTTTTAAAAAAGGACCAACAGCATCTATGGTTCCTTTGGCTACTCCCTTTGCCCCTTCTAAAAGGTCTTTAGTAATAATACCGCCGGCACCGTTACCTGCGCTCGTAAGAGTTTGAGTAAAGGTGGTTGCGGTCACAAAAGCTTGTAGTACAGGGGCAAGTGTGGTAGCCATCTTAGTAAAGTTATTAATAGTATCATTGGCAGATTGAATACCTAAAACACCGCCTGTAGTATAGGCGTTAATGTTTGAGCCACCAATAGCATTTCTTGTACCAATGCTTTGAGTAATTCCAGGGTTTGCACCGCTCTTTAGAAGGGCTGCCTTACCTTCAGTGGTTTGATATCCGCCACCAACTTTTGCACCATTGTTCTTAGCAAACTGAAACAAATAAGAAATAATTGACTGTTTAAGTACGGCATCAGTTCCAAAGTATTGGTCAAGAAGCATAGCAAGAGAGTTACCGGACTGCAAAGAATAAGACAAATCAGATTCGGTAATTGTTCCGTTACCAGATTTAGTATTATTAATTGTTTTCCATAGGTCACGGGCAATGTCCTCTACATCGCGCATAAACCCTTTTTGGTCACGTACGTTAATACCAATCATACGAAGTTTATTAACACTAGAGCCCTGGTTAAGGGCAGAAACGGCTCCCATGCCGCCTTCAAGACCTACACCCGGCATTACGTTAGAGATACCGGCTGTGCTATTAATAATGGTGTTATAGTTCTTAAGACCGCTCATTAACCCGCTAGAGTTACCAGCCATAGCAGCATTAGCTGCATCTAAAGCGCTGGTAGGGGTACCACGACTAGACATAGTAGCAAATGCCTTGGCACCGGCTATAGTACCTATGTTGTCATTTTGATTACTATATACCCCAGAGAAAAAACCAAATCTACGGCGAGCTATATCATTTGTAATATAGCTTGAGGCGTCAACACCTTGTGTAAGAGCGTCTACAGCACTTCCAGCCATAGCTCGAAAAGCAGACCCATAATTATAGCTGCTGCTAATATTAGTGTTTGAAGGTCCGCCTGGACCGCCTGGGCCGCCTGGGCCCGGAGGGCCGCTAGGACCACTAGGGCCGCTAGGACCTGGCGGCGGAGTCATCTGACTCATAGGGTTAGAGTTGTTAGAGCTAGAAGAGGTCTTTAAACTGCTAGCAATACTCTTAGAAAGTTTTTCAGTTTCTTTAAGAGTCGTATTAAGTTTCTTATACTCGTCGTTAAGGTCAGCGACTAGGCGTGATTTAGATGAGCCACTGTTTAGCCCAAAAGAGTTTTTTACACTCGCCATGTTCTACCTTTATTTCCGAGCTGCCCTAGACAGCCAATTTTTACGTTCTCTTACAGACAAACTTCTGATGTCAGACAGTGTCCAGCCGGGAAATGTTCTAGATAGTGCTTCATATTGGTCGAGTAGTTGTTCGTAATCTTTTTCTCTATAGACGAAACAAGTCAGCTAACGACAATGGAAGAGGAATATCCTCGCCGCAAGCCTCGCAAGTCGTCTTCACCTCCCCGAGGCGTGGACCCGGGTTGCGCTTAATAATTTCATTAATTACTTCATCACGGTCAGCCATACCCAACGTAAGGGCAGTGCTAGCTCCTAATGAAGGTTCGCCATTAATTGATTTGAGACATCCAGCAAGCAAAATAGTGTTAAGTTCTGAATTTGTCTTATCAGAGTTTTCAACAAGCTTCTTTTGAACAGCCCCAGTAGGAAGCCCCACTACTATTGCTCCATGCTTTTTAGACATGTAAGTAAAAGTACGGTCATTGATAGGGTCATCGAGTTCTTTAACAGGAACATCTTTAACCAAGTCAACTGCTACTTCTAGGTCAGTATTGCAATGCGGACAAGGGAACTCATAATCAACGGTATCGCCAAAAGTAACGCGGCGAATACCAATTAATAAAGCGTCTCGGTCACCGCTAAGTAATTGGTCAAGGTCTGCCTTGTCTACTGGATTAGTTCCTAGGGAAATAACGCCTCGCTGCAACATTGCAGCAAGCGCTTTTCCAGCAGAACCTGCCTTTGATATAGCTTCTTCGTCCATGCCGTTTAGCTCACGAACTTCGCCATATTTAATCAAAGAACCATCCTTAGCCAAAAGCCCACCCGGAAGAATTACATTTGAGTTTGACGGTGCAACGGTTTTAATTTCGACCTCGGGCCCTTTTTCTAAGTCCTGTGCGTACTGAGAGATAAGGGCTGGGTCAGTAGAGATATTGTTTGACATGTGATACTCCTAATTAGATATAGATATTTTACCAGACTTTAAATATTAAATTATGTCAGTGTCGCTGACACGTTTGATCCGAAGTTAGCTAGCTGAACTGATAGACCTTCGTGAACTAGTGTCATTGTCTCGTACATCAATGAATTATCACCAGCATTTAGGTCTGAGTAATTAAGTCCTGAAATCCATGCGTTGTGCACAATAAACTTCATCTTGTAAGCAGACTTGCTAATAATGTCAGATGTAGTGATAGATGGTGAACCAGTAGCCGGGTGGTCTAGTACATAGATGTCCATGTCACAGCGGAATGAAGAGCCGTCAACTCCAGCAATACCTTCACCAGAGCTGGCAGCAAACAATTGCTTAAACCAGTTAATGCCTTCGCTTTGGCCCAAGATTACACCGCGTGAAAGCGTAATTGGCTGGAAAGTTACACGGCCAGGAAGGGCGTGTAGAGAGGTGTTCATACCACCTTCACGATAAGTAATTGCATCGATGCTCATACCTAACCCTGATACGGAAGTAAATCCGCCCTTGAACTTCAAGAAGCTGTTTACACCTGGAGCAGATGAGCCAGGAGCACCGGTATCTCCGTTTATACGGAAGTCAACTAGGAACCTAAAATTTCTTAAAGGGTCAGTTTGTAGTTTGGAAAAGCGAGAAATTGCGCTAGTTGCCATTTATATTTCCTCCTAAAGGACTGTTACAACAGAACCACTGTCGTACTGGCTAATACGGATTACCACAAATTCAGCAGGTCGCTGAAGTGCTACACCGATTTCTAAGTGAACCTCACCAGCAGCAATGCTGGATACGGTGTTGATGGAGCTGTCTGCCTTTACGTAGAAAGCGTCCAATGCTGTAGCTCCCTTTAGACCTCCGGATTGCCAGAAGCTAATTAGGATTGCCTCACAAGTAGTTTGCAAACGGTTCCATAGACGCTCATCATTTGACTCAAACAAAGCGAATGCGGTTGAGTCAGTAAGAATCTTGCGTAAGTAAATAAGGCTTCTACGGACCGAGACGTAGCGGTTGTTGTAAGTGCTGCTAAGTGTACGAGCACCCATAACTACAATTCCAGAACCCGGAATGTAGCGGATAGCATTTACAGGAGTAGCATTAGCAAATGTGCTAGGGTTGGTTGTTCCATTGTTCAGATAATCCAACTCTGTATTTGTTAAAGAGGTAACTGATACAACGCCAGACAAACGAGCCTCTAAACCAGCAGGTGACTTAAACACGCCGCGTGAGCTATCAGTTGTAGCATACTTAGCAGCAATTGCTCCACCAGGATAGGCAGTAGCGATTGAGCCAGGAGTACTAGACGTAGGGTTTGGGATTGTTAGGTTGGGATAGTAAACCGCACCAAAACCAAGAGCAGCTGTACCCGCAGTACCGCCTGTGTATGAGTTAGCCAAAGTAAGCTGGCTCGTAACATCCAAAGTAGCCTGTGTAGGGTCAATGATTACAAACACATCTCCGCGGTTGTACGCGTATGTAAGAAGTGCGTTTACGTTAGTTGCTTCAGTAACACCAGGTGCGTTTAGCAAAATAGGCTGAGTAATTGCGTCTAATTTTGCTAGGGATGTAGTAGCAGCAATGGCCGTGTTAGTCACAGAAGAACCATCACTACCACCAGTCAGAGCAGCGTTTACAAAAGTAAGTGAGGTAGCTGCCGGCACAGTCATAGCAGAGCTTAGCGTAACAGTAGGGCTGCTAAAAGCAGTAACTGTAGTTCCGCTTGTAACACCGTTACCAACTACAGTCATACCTACGCTAACAGTCGGAATAGTTCCAGTTAGTGTAAGCGTTGTGCTAGAGCCAGATGTGCTACCTACACCAGTAACAGCTATAAGAGCTGTTGTAACTGGAGTGTTTGTAGTAGCAAAGTTAACAGCGGTGTGGTTAGCTGCGTTAGGGTCAGAAGCAATTACGTAATTAGAAGAGGCGTTAATGATAGTAACTGCGTATGCTGGATCTGTAGCAAGCAGAGTAAGATCGCTAAAGCGTTCTACAATGTACCCCGATGAAGTTCCGCCTGAATAAATAGCCAAGTTAAAGTACTTACCAGGATAGGTAGTGCTTGAAGTAGAGCTAGAGATTTCATAGTAAAGGTTGTTGCTCCATGCGCCCGGGTTCTTAGCAGTAAGCGTAAGTTCCGTAGTCGAGCTTTGAGCAGTAACTGTACCAGCTGTTGTAAGTGCTACAGCAGAAGCAGGCGCAGCAGCGTTAGTTACGCTAAAGGTAGTTGAGCTAGGAACAGAAGTTACTACGAAAGTACCTTGATATACGTTAGTTGGCGTAGCAGTAGAGGCTAGTACTCCAGCAATCACAACTGTCTGCCCAACCTTTAGGCTGTGAGCAGCGCTTGTGTAAGTAGTTGTTGTACCGCTTTGAGCAACGGTAGAACCAGTAGCGATAGCGACTGTGGTATTTCCCTTGATGGATACAGAAGAAGCAATTGTAGTTGTAATTGTAAGGGCTGTGCTAGCAGGCACTGTAGCATTTTGGCTTAGTGTCAAAGTTGTTGAAGACACGTTAGTAATGATTGTTCCTGCTGAAATACCGTTACCAGTAATAGTTGCGCCAATAGCGTTAGCGGCAGTAATTGTTCCAGAAGACCCGCCGTCTGAGGTAGAAAGGCTGCTTGCTGATACGATAGTCAAAGTAGTGCTGGCTGAAGTAGCGGTGTTTGAAACAGCGGCTACAGTTACTACTACACGCTGTACGTAGCACTGGCTTCCACCATTAGCAAAAAATAGATAAACAGCTGTAGCTGCATCTGTGTCTGTTGAGTTAGCAGCAATGTCACCATACAAAGAAGTAAATTGGCTCCATGATGATACTAGGGTAGCGTTAAGCGGTCCCTTTGCAAAATAGCCCATAAAGGTGGCTACTGTGGCGGTAGGTGTAGAGGATAGCGCTACAGAAGATGAAACTTCTTCTAGGTATACTCCGGGGCGGTTATAAGTCGCCATAAGATTTTCTCCTTGGGTTTAGTTGAGGGTAAACAGGTATTAAACGGGTTGTTGTCCGGATGGGATGTCGGCTGTTGTCTTTTTGTTGATATTTACGGTAGACACTGTGTTTGATGTTGCTACGTACGAAGCCACAGTACCTTCGCTACTTACTGTTACCGTGAACACATTTCTGTATAACCGGCGGTTATCTTCTATGGTATCACGCTTAACAAACTCTTCTAGCATTAAATGCCTATAACCTGTTTCAGTTCCTAGGTCATTTGGAACAGCTAAATAACCACGTTTTGACGGAAATACCTGATTAAGTAAATAAGCAATAATAGCCCTGTCGTGACGTGGATGGCGGGCATAACTAGTTATTTGATAGACTAGGTCCCAGGCAATAGGGATTTCGTAGTTATATACGATATTGCCGCTAGGGGCAATTGTTCCCTGTAAGTCATTGTCCTGGGATAACCCAGAGTGCTGACGATAGGTAGCAGGGTCAAAATCCAGTAGTTCAATAGTCATATACGGATAGCTTTGGCTACGAGATTCTACGTCAGGATTGGCAAACCATACGCCTACAGGGCGACTAGCGTTCTTATCGTCTACTACCGTAATACCAGTGAGTAGAGATTTAAGGGCAAGGTCTTCACTTAGGATAAAACTCATGGAATAATCCCCTGCTCAGCTAAATAGTTTAAAGATGAATCAGCAAAGTCTGCGCTTAAAAGGTTTGAGTTTTTAGCCATGAAACGCCTAAATACAGGCTGCGGGCTATCTGTACCGTTACCGTATTCTAAGTCATCAACTTGCTGAGCATACATCTCAGGGTAATAAACAACAATCTTTAGGTCTTCTACAACAGCTTTAAGCTGCTTAACAATGTTGTTCGGCCAACCGGCGTTTTTAGCATCTACCTTTAATAACTCGGTAAGCTCTTTATTTATTCCCTTAAGGGACGTCTTTGAATAGGTTACAAAATTTGCGGTCATTTTTTACGCCGTATCGCTTTACTCAAAATGGCTGCAAACACCGGTACGCTGTGAATTGGATAGGCGTCTAAAACACCTAAAAAGAACTTTTTATCCGAAGGCTTAGATACCTTGGACTTCTTGTCCTTGTCAATACCTGACATGTTAATCTCCATTGGAGTAAGCAAAATACAGCGCAAATTTAAATCAACCCCCGCATGGGGTCACTTCTAGGATAAAAGAAAACCCCCATTGCTGGGGGCTAAACTTTTTTAAATTACTTCGAGTTTTTAGACTCTTTGCGAGCAGCTGCGCCTTGGTTAGCGACTTTAGGGTCTTTTGAATCCTTAGCCATAGTCTTTGCTCTAGTCTCTACGTGAGCCTTATTAAGCGTCTTACTGACGAAACGAGCTCCCTTAGCTTTAGTAGCAACCGCTAAAGGCTTAGCAGCAGGCTTAGTTTGACTACCGCCTCTAGCAGCATTCTTACCGTTTTCTCTAGCAACAGGCTTTAGTTTCTGGATTGCCTTACGAACTGGTTTTGGAGTATTAGCCATGATTACTTATCTTTCTTTTTATAGGTACTAACAGGCTTTCCTCCGCGAGCAACAATCGATTGATTGACTCTCTTAGGGATGGACTTGGTTTCCTTATTTTTGCTAATAGGATTAACTTTGTTTCCTACACCCTTACCCAGTTTACCAGAGGCTTTTGCAAAGCTTCTTCTAGCTTGTTTCTGAGTATCGGTAACTTTACTTGGGTTTTTCATGCCTGCATACTTTGGGCGCCCATTTTCATTTACAACACCGTTTTGGCCTGCCACTGTTTTAGTTGCACTATACTGCACTGACTGCTTAACGAACTTTTTTGTATTCTTGGCAATCTTTTTATTTCCGGAACCTGTGCCTACCGCCATGGCTACTTCTTCTTTTTAGCTGGAACGGTCTTCTTTACCTTAGCGGCTAGAGCCTTGTCCATCTTCATGTCAGCAGCCTTAGATGGCTTCTTTGCGTCCATCTTCTTGTCGCCCTTTTCAAAGGCAGCCTTCTGCTTAGGGGTCATACCCTTCATGGTCTTCTTGTCAGCCTTTTCATCAGCCTTTGAACCAGTCCATGGGTTCTTACCCTTGTCCTTAGTAAACTTCTTCATCATTGCCATAATTACTTTCCACCCATCTTAGGTTTGTGAATTCTGCCTTTTTTACCAGCAGCGGCCATTTTGGCCATATCTGTTTTTCCCCACTTTTTAGCTCCAGCAGCAGCGGCAACAGCAGCAGGGTTTTTAGCACCAGACTTCTTTGCTTTTTCTTCTAGGGCTTTGAAACGACCGCCTTCACCGGCAGGGGCTTGTTTTTTCTTTTTAGCTTTAGCCATTTGGTTGGTCCTTTCGACACTTACAATTATCGCACTTACACTCGGGCATTATTCTGTTTACTCCTTAAAATCGTCAACGGCTTTTTTATTAGCCGCTGATCTAGTTCTGATTCGTTTAGTGGCAGGGTTTTGATGCTCACCAGTTTTAAACTTGCCCATATTTTTATACAGCTCAGCTGACTCTACCTTACGTCTAGCAGCGGCGGCTTTATTTAAACCTTGTTTCTTTTTAGGGACCATTGTTAAATATTAAACAAGAGCCTGTTTAGTAAAGGTATTGATTAGAGAAAGAACAGGTACTGGGGTAGTAGTTCCGCTAGATACTGCGTAAAGCACGTCACCAGTGTTAAGGCCGATAGTGACTGAGTTCTTTACGTTAGTTGTACCTGCAGGCAAAACATATCCATAAGCGCTAGTAGTAACGCTAGATGTGCCCAAATAGACAGTATCTGTAGTGCTGTTGTTCTGTACGATTAGAGTAGCTGCAACCCAGCTTCCATCTACAGTAGGACTAATCTTTACCGCGGTACCACCAACGGTGTTTAAAGTTTGAGATAATGCCATTTACTTTTTTCCTTTTTTGGATTCAAGACGCTTGGACATAGCTGCTGCTTTTTTTCTAGCGTCAGCTTTTGAGGATGCTCCCCATGCCTGTAATGATAATAGCAGACGGGTAGGCTCTCCGTTTGGTTTACGCTCCGGGCCTGGGTTACCAGCCATACGCGCTAGGAAAGACGCGCGGCGAGGGTTATCGCCAGATTTTACTGGAGCCTTTAGATTAGACCCAGGATTAGCTCTTTCGTAAGATTTACGGCCCTTTTCATTAAGACCACCTTTTGCGTTTTTACCAGACTTTTTTTGCCATGCTTCACTTGCCATTATTTCTTCTTCTTTCTTGCTTTAGCCGCAGCCATGTTGTCTACAAGATTAGGATAAGGCCTACCCGCAGCCTTAGCGCGGGCTTTAGCAGCTGCCTTCTTAGGCTTGGTTAGTTTTTTATCTTTTTTAGTAGGGTCCGGAGTGTCCCAAACAGGCTTCTTATTTGCCATTTTTCTTCTTCTTCTTTGATTTTACTTTTTCAGGTAAAGCTTTTTGATTAGTAATTGCTGCCCATTGCTTAGCCATCTGTGGGTATTTAGAGAACATCCACTTCTCTTGAGCTTTAGACTTAAAAGGCATTACTTAGTTTTCTTAGGAGCGGCTTTCTTAGGAGCAGCTGTCTTAGCAGCAGGCTTCTTTGCAGCTGGCTTAGCAGCCGCCTTAGCAGCAGGCTTTTTAGCTGCTGGCTTAACAGCAGTCTTTTTGCTATCAAGTGCACCAGACACCTTTTTGAAGTTAGTATTTCTACCCTCTTGAGCCGCTACAGTCATTTTCTTGCCGTAATCTGAGTCAGTTGTAGTAACTAATCTTGGCTCATAGTGAGGGAAATGCTTAGACATAAGCTTGTGAGTAGTCATAGCCAAGTCACCATCTTTAGTGACGTCATAGTCGTGAAACTCTCCATTAACGTCTTTTACTTGATTAACGAAATAAGATTCCGGTTGCTCTTCTTTTTTAGCCATTTTATCTCCTATGGTTGGGCGTACGCCAAGAATTGAGAGTCATTTACTAACTCATCTGGCGCAAGCTGGGTAAGCTCTATAATAATCAAGGTGTGGCGATTAGCTACTAAACCAGCTGGCTGAGTCTTAATTGGCCTAAATACTTGATTCTTAAATACAATTCTATACTTATCCACTAGGTCAATTGTTGCCTTAATCAAACCTCTATCGTAGAATAGCTCAGGAGACACGGCATAAACATCATCAATGTTAAGAGTAAGGTGCATAGTATCTGCGTTATAGAAACCGCGCTCATTGAGGGCTGAAGAACCTTCAGTAACAGTAGCCCTGATAACTGGAAGAATAGCTGGGCCTGTCCAAACACGGCCAGAACCAATAGGCTCTACGTCATAAATAGAGTCTTTTGTAGAGTTGGTAGAGTCAAACTTCCACCATTCAGCGGACGTTCCGGCTGGGTTAGTAAGGTCAGCGGTTATGCCTTCGCTAATTTGGTCCGATTCAAAATCAGAATCAAATCGGCCGCCTGGAGTATGTGAGCGCATATTATTAATTTACCTTATTAGCCTAGAGTTCCAACTGTAGTTGCTGTTCCGTTACCGATTTGTGTTAATTTAAACACTAAACCTGCTTGTGTGTTCCATGCGTTGTCTGGGTTTGTTGCGTTCAATGCTAGTGACGGATAGACACGCATTGTGCCTGTGCCTGTAACACGAATTGTTCCTGAACCTGTAACAGTCCAGTATTTTGAACCTGTAGTTCCAGAAGTTCCTAAAGACATAGCCGCTGTGTAACGGGTAGAAACAGGAGTATTTGTTCCTGTAAAGCTTGAAGTATTGTTTCCATAATACCAATCAGCAATAAAAGTCATTGTTGGCGAAAGCGTTACAGTTACGCCAGTTATGTTAACGCTTGGCGTTTGTGCAGCACCAAAAACTGACGCTTGAATGTTGCCAATAAATGAAAACTCCCAACTTGTGTCTGCCGCTAAAACAAAACCTTGTGAAGAACCTGTTGTGCCTAACATACTTTGCGCAGTAGTTGCTACCGAGAAGTCATAAGTCTTAGTTGCGTTTGAAGTGTAAAGCAAGAATGGATTATTCCAAGTGCCGTCATACTGCAAATACTGACCTGTTGAACCTGCGGCTAACGTTGTCAACTGTCCGCCAGTTGTTGTTTTAACCATAAGCCCAGAAGTTAACCCACCTGCCGTAAGTGTTCCAGCAGTTATTGTACGCCCAGTAGCATCTAAATCAGTTAGTATCTTTTTAGTCATTTATTATCCAATAATTACGTAACGGTATGTTGCATCTGTGGTAGCTGCTACGGTAACTGTATTTGCGGTAGCTAATGTGACGTCCATATCTACAAGAGCGTTAGTACTGTTATCAAAAATCTGAACAAGAACATATTGGTTATTCATATTGTGTGTAATTGTACCAGTACCCGATGCTACTGTAACAGTTCCTGTTAATGTACGGGCTAGAGTGAACCCTTGAGCAGCCTGTGAGCTAGGTAAGGTAAGTGTGACGCTACCATTTAGCGTTGCCGGGGTTAGGGTAACTGCATAGCTTGAGGTACCGCCCGCACGTCCAGCAACCTTTACAGAATCCTGTGTAGCAGCGGCTTGAACAGTTTGAGTTCCAGTAAAGGTGTTAGCAGCATTAGTTACTGCTATGTTAGCTACTGCTCCTACAGAGCCATTTACAGAAGTAACAGCGCTTGCTGCGGTAAGCAAAGTACCGGTAGTAGGCAAAGTTACGTTAGTGTTACCCGCAGTAGTAAATTGAACAGTATCTGTGCTAGAACCAATAGTAACGTTACCGCTAATAGTAATGGTCTTACCTGTATTAGCAACACCCGTTCCACCGTTTGCTCCAGCCAGAATACCTGTTACAGCAGCAGATTTGCTTACGTCAATAGCTCCAAAAGCAGGTGCTCCACCAGCGCTTGGTACACGAAGTACAGTATCTGCAGCACCGGCGGTTGTAACGTTTACTGCGCTAGTTCCGTTACCTAAAATAACACCATTAGAAGTAAGGCTTTGTACACCAGTACCTCCCTGGTTAACTGCTACAGTGCTACTAAGGTTACCGTTAGAAAATACTGAAAAGTTTATAGCGTTAGCTGTAGTTCCGTTACCGCTAATAGCAGTAGGTTTGCTTGTTTGAACAAATGAGAACTTACCATTTACAGGACCACTAGTAACAAACATAAAGTCACCAGCAGATACGTTAGGTGTAGAGTTGTAATCAGTAGCGCGAGTAAATACTACGCTACCTGTGCTTCCGCCAATAGTAGCGGTAACTGAGGTGACAGTGTAAACACCATTTTGGTCCGCTGCACCAACACCTTGGTCTTTAATAAGCACGCGGTCACCTACAGTGACGGTTTGGCTATCAATTGACAAAGAAGACCAGACCCCAGACGGTGCAGACACTGTTAACGTCGCACCAACTCCAGAAGTGCCGTTATTGTATACAATGCTTGTAGCAGGTATGTTGTTCGAAGAACCAAGCGCACCAGTAGTTGCATATGCCACAGCATCGTGAGCATTAACGCCAGAAGCTACGTTATCTACATAAAGTTTGTTTACCGCATCATAGTTACCCGATGGGTTTTTAAGACCTGTAATTGAATACCCATCAGAACCAGTCGTGCTTCCTAAGCTAACAGTTCCACTAAATGTGGTCGAGTTTAATGTGTTTGGGATATCAGAAGCAGCTAGTGCACGGAAAGTAGGTGCGGTTGATCCGCCAGAAGCAGCGCCCGCCAAAACATAGTTATTAGTTTTAGTTCCGTATGGATTTAAAGTATCACCATATGCGGTGGCTAAAGAAATGGCAGGAGTAGTTCCACCGCTAGAAACGACCGGAGAAGTACCTGTTACAGAAGTTACGGTTCCACCTGCAGTGCTTAGAGACAGCCAAGATGTACCGTTGTACACCTTAACGGTTCCACCGGTGTTGAAATAAATTTGACCAGTAGCTGGCGTACCTGGGTCTGAACCAAGATTCTGCAAAGCCACATTTTGAATCTCAAGTTTAGTGAGGTCAATTGGGGTTAAAAATTTTCTAGCCATTTATTTTCCTAAGATAGATAAGCAAATCCGCTGATAGCGATACCAAAGGTCACTACTACAGACGTTAGAGATGGGTAAGAGATTGTTCCTTCTACTACTGTTCCTGCTGAATCGGTTGTTGTAACTGCTGGGTAATATCCAAGACTGTGGGTTATAGTCCAAGTCGTAGAAACGGAGTTTTGTGTAAAAGTTAGTGAACCGCCAGAAATACCCTGCGGCCCAGTAGCTCCAGTATCGCCTTTAGGTCCAGTAGGTCCAGGAGTGCTTGTGTAAACATTTATTGTGTCTGGGGTGCTTGAACTAGTTGAAGCAGGAGTTACAGTTACTTCTATGGCCGCTGGTGGCGTAACAATAATAGTGTCAGTCATTATTGAGTCACCTGCGGATAAGTAAATACCTGTCCACGAAGATAGGTAATAACGCTTGAGTCAGTTGATGATGTAGCTTGAATATCCCAGAAACAACGTAAAGGCAAGTTAGCGGTAGTAGTTCCAGGCAAAGACAACTTGAGTTTCTTTAAGTTAGCGTCATATACCGCAACGGTAAATGTAGCCCATAGCGTAGGTGAACCAGGATAAGTTCTAATCTGAGCTTTAAATGTTAAATTAGTAAAGCTCATAGTATCAGGAAAATCAAGAATGACAGAGAAGTCGTCGCCTTGGTACATAACCATGTCGTAAATAGGAATAGTGCTAGGAACTACGGTACGGCCATTAAGGTCATTTTGCATGTAAACGCGCTCAGGGCTAGTTGAGTCATCAATCTCTTGAGGAACATAAATTGGAACAAGTTTATTAGTAGTACGGCTTACTCTGCGTAGAGTACCAATTTCAATACGCCATAGACCGATGTTAAGCGCAGCACAGATGCTTTTGTAGTGCTCCATACGTTGATTAATAAGCGCGGTCATTTGCTGAAAGCGCTGTCCGCGGGGAATGCTTACGCCATCTGGAGCATTAATATTAATGTCATAGGACGCGTCCGTAGCTAGGGCAAATAGGGCTTCTACGGTGCATAGGACGACCAAAGGGTAAACTTCGAGCTCAGGTAAGGTAGCGAGGGTTATAGCGCTTCCAAAGCTGTTTGTGCGGTTATTTGTGTGCTGTAAGACAGCGGTGTTAATAAAGTTTGTAATCTCTGAGTCAGAGAAGTAACGCCATACGTTTCCGGTCACAGTAAGCGTGTGTCCAGAAGCGGGCGCAGAGGTGGTGTGGATAACACCATACACAGTTTCTACTGTATACCCCGTAGGGTTTGTAAGCGTAGTGGTATTGTCCTTGACTAACAAGGTGGCGTCATCAACAGGCTTAACACCCAGATTAAAGGTAGTAGTAACGCCGTCGCCAGTAAAAGTTTTAGTAAACTGTTTAGCTTGGTCGTTAATTTCAGTACGGACCTTAGAGATGAGGTCTGTAAGAGTTGCCATATCAAGCCCAACCTAACAAAAGTAGTCATTTCTATAATGACGTAGAACGTGCAAAAAGTCTGGATAAACGAAACAGCGGGCATAAAAGCCCGCTGCCCCGTCTGAAGTAGTGTTTAGTATCTTGCGGATACGTAACCCTTTAGCTCTAGGTGAGCCGCTAGTTCAGGAGTAACTTCATACTTCTGTCCAGCCTTAAAGGTGTAGTAGTTTCCAGGACCGAAAGTCATGCCTTCGATATCATCGGATACTCTGATAGTGACTGTTGCAGCCTTATCTTCGCTCTTTACAACCTGGTCAAGCACAATTGGTTGTGGTTGATTAGGCTTAGTAGCGTCGATGACTTCAGTCTCTACTTTACGAGCAGCTTCTGCAGTAGCCATAGCAATCTCGTTTGAACGAGCTGCTTGATCTTCTAGCTGCTGTGCGACAAGGGCGTCTCTTTGGCGACCTGTAAAGTCTGCCGGTTTCTTTTGTGTTGCCACGGGGTATTCTCCTAATTAGTGTCTCGGTATTGCGG
>Ga0304729_1000420_pt1 | contig 31811 bp, 29 predicted proteins | sample C_131016_MF_Meta_FD_190475 | JGI IMG/M metagenome (GOLD analysis project Ga0304729, IMG submission 190475) | Freshwater microbial communities from Lake Croche, Canada to study carbon cycling - C_131016_MF_MetaG (v2) (version 2) | ecosystem: Environmental > Aquatic > Freshwater > Lake | place... | reverse complement strand
CTGCCAACACTGTGATCTGGGTATAACCCAAGCGTTTGAAAATGCGCGCAGCCGTAAGACTCAAGTCTTCCCCAGCAGGATTGCTGCCGTAAACGACGATGGGCGTATCGCGCCTAGGAATGCGCGTCCAAGCTTCTTGTTCGATGCGCCCAATGGGCATGTTTGCTGCAAACAAGGGATGCGATTGCGCGTAAGGGTCTTCTTCGCGCACATCGATCAAGGCGATTTCACGCTTTTGCAAAAGCGCATTGCGCACCTCTAAAAAAGTGGTGACGTCAAAGCCGCCAGGCAGGTCTTTTAGAGGGTTGCTATAGCCAGAAATAAATTCTTTGACCGTGCCGTCTTCGTGGAAAACGTGGCGGCGCACTTTGCCGATATTCGCGCCATACACATGGATGCTGATGGTGGTGTCATTGTCCAAAGCATTCCAAACGCGGTGCACATCGCCGATATGGGGGGAGACGGGCTCAACTTCGCCAATTTCAAGGCGTTTTTGGGCGTTGCTGGCCAGCCAATGTCCTTGGGCGTCTTTGACAAACGGTTGGCAAAGCTCTGCGCCACGTAACACGCCCACCAAACCCCAGACCGTATGGTCGTGGATAGGTGTCGACTGGCCTGGGCCCCAAACAAAACTCACGACGGAGAAGCGATCGTCCGGGTCGGCATAGAGTAAATACTGTTGATAGCGCTCTGGGTTGGGTTTTGCAAAAGTATCGGGCAACCAATCATCTTGCTGGATCAACTGTTTGAGCAAGACGGTGGAGCGTTGCAAGATGTCTGCTTCCACTTGGGTGCGTTTGAGCACATCGTCCAACTGCGCAACAAAGTGTTGCAGTCGGGGCGTTTGCGTCAAATCGGGGAGTTGCAAGGTCATGCGAGTAGCGAGGTGTTTTTTTGAGCTGGTTGAGGTTTTAGGCTACCGGGTTGTCTTGGTATCGGCTTTTATGCCAAGTGCTTGACCAACACCAAGCTCTTGCGGTCCCAGTTGTATTTGCGTTTGCGGGCTTCAGGTAACCAATCGGCATCGACTTGCACAAAACCGCGCTTTAAGAACCAATGCGTGGTACGGGTGGTCAGCACAAAAATGCTGGTCAAGCCTTTGTTGCGCGCGCGTTGTTCGATGCGCTTGAGCACCTTCTCGCCATCTCCTTGGCCTTGCGATTGCGGGGAAACCGTCAAAGCGGCCATCTCGCCAGTGTGTTGGTCTAAATACGGATACAGCGCTGCGCAGGCAAAGATCACGCCGTCGTGCTCAATCACTGTGTATTGGCCAATATCACGCTCGATCTCGTTGCGATCACGTTTGACCAAGGTGCCGTCATTCTCTAGCGGTTCAATCAGTTGCAAGATGCCGCCGACGTCCTCGTGGGTGGCTTCGCGCAGGCTCTCGAGTTTTTCGTCGACCACCATGGTGCCGATACCGTCGTGGGTGTAGACCTCCAGCAACAAAGCGCCGTCTACTGCAAAGGGCAATATATGGCTTCGCTCCACGCCACCTTTGCAGGCTTTGACGCAGTGCTGCAGATAAAAAGCCAAGTCGGATGGATCGGTCGTGGCGGGCAGGGTGGAGAGTAACTTTTCAGCAGCGTCCAGTGGCAACTCGGTATCGATAGGGTTGTCTTCGCCAGCAGGCTCTGTAGGACGCACGCGCAGGCCGGGTGTCTCCGTCACGAAAATCAGTTTATCGGCTTGCAAGGCGGTAGCGACAGAGGTGGCCACTTCTTCCATCGTCAAATTAAACGCCTCGCCAGTCGGTGAAAAACCAAAGGGCGACAACAACACCATTGAACCCGCTGCTAATGTTTGGGTGATGCCAGCGACATCGACCTTGCGCACCAAACCAGAGCTTTGGAAATCTATGCCATCCAAAATGCCTACGGGCCGCGCAGTGATGAAGTTGCCAGAGATAACCCGCACGGTGGCGCCGGCCATAGGCGTATTGGGTAAACCTTGGCTGAACGCAGCCTCAATCTCGTAACGCAACTGGCCGGCGGCTTCTTGCGCGCAGTCCAGAGCCACGCTGTCTGTGATGCGCATGCCGTGGGAATACTTGGGAACATGCCCTTTGGCGGCCAATTGCTCGTTGACCTGCGGGCGAAACCCATGGACCAACACCACGCGCACACCCATGCTTTGTATCAGAGCCAAGTCTTGCGCCAGATTGGGTAATTTGCCAGCGGCGATCGCTTCGCCGGCGATGCCCACCACAAAGGTTTTGCCGCGGTGCATGTGGATATACGGTGCCACCGAGCGAAACCAAGGCACAAAAGTGAAGTTAAAGACTGCGGACATGGAAGGTGTGTGTCTGTGTGGGCTAGATAATTGCGGATTGTCACCCAAAGTTCGCCTGCTTTTGTCCAACACTGACCCAATGTCTTCAGCTTTGAAGATTACCTTTCCGCCAGACTTGCCCGTGAGCGAGCGCCGTGAAGACATCATGGCCGCCATGCAGGCGCACCAAGTCATCATCGTTTGCGGTGAAACGGGCTCCGGCAAAACCACCCAACTGCCCAAAATGGCCTTGCTGCTCGGGCGCGGTCAAAACCGCCAGATGATTGGCCACACACAGCCCAGGCGCATCGCAGCGAGCTCTGTGGCCAAGCGGATCGCCGAAGAACTCAAAACACCTTTGGGTGAGGTGGTGGGTTTTAAGGTCCGCTTTCAAGATCGGTTGAGCAAGACAGCCAGCGTCAAGCTGATGACCGACGGCATCTTGCTGGCCGAAACGCAAAGCGATCCGTTGCTGAAAGCCTATGACACTTTGATCATCGACGAGGCGCACGAGCGCAGTTTGAACATTGATTTTTTGCTGGGCTATTTGCGTGAAATCTTGCCGCGCAGACCGGATCTAAAAGTCATAGTTACCTCCGCCACGATTGACGCTGACCGATTCGCCCAGCACTTCGCCAGCGCCAAAGGGCCAGCGCCTGTGTTGATGGTGTCGGGTCGCATGTTCCCTGTGGAGATGCGCTACCGCCCCTACGAGGAAAGCCGCGAATACGACGTGAACCAAGCGATTGCAGATGCCGTCGACGAGTTGTGGCAACAGCCTTCGCAACAAGGCGGCATTTTGGTGTTTTTGCCTGGCGAGCGCGAAATTCGCGAAGCGGCAGAGCATTTGCGAGGGCATTTGAGCCACTCGCCTGTTTTGCGTGGCACGGAAGTGTTGCCCCTGTTTGCACGACTCTCGAGCGCCGAACAAGACCGCGTGTTTGACAACACCTTCGGTCGTCGCATCGTCTTAGCCACCAATGTGGCCGAGACCTCACTCACCGTGCCTGGCATTCGCTATGTGATTGACGTGGGAAGCGCGCGCGTTAAACGCTATAGCTGGCGCAGCAAGGTCGAGCAGTTGATGGTCGAGCCCATCAGCCAAGCGGCGGCCAACCAACGCGCAGGTCGCTGCGGGCGTGTGGCCGATGGCATTTGCATCCGTTTGTACGACGAGCAAGACTTTCAAGGACGTGCTCGGTTTACCGATCCGGAGATTTTGCGCAGCTCGCTTGCGGGTGTGATCTTGCGTATGAAATCGCTGCATTTGGGCGATGTCGAACGGTTTCCCTTTTTAGAAGCACCGCGCCCCAAAGCAATTTCTGATGGCTACCAACTGCTCAACGAACTGGGTGCAGTAGACGACGCCAATGAACTCACACCCATTGGTGTCGAGCTCTCCAAACTGCCGCTAGACCCGCGCATAGGCCGCATGATTTTGGAAGCGCGTGAGCGCAACGCTTTGGAAGAGGTGTTGGTCATCGCCTCGGCCTTGAGCGGACAAGACGTGCGTGACCGACCGATGGAAGCGCAAGCTGCGGCGGACCAAGCCCATGCCAAGTTTGATGACGACCGTAGCGAATTCAGTGGGTATCTGTCGCTGTGGAAGTGGCTGGAGCAGGGACGCACAGGCGGAGAGCAAGAACACAAACTCTCCAACCGCAAATACGAAGTTCTTTTGCGGCAAAACTTTGTTAACGTGCGGCGCGTACGCGAATGGCGAGACACGCATTCGCAATTGCTGACCGTGGTGCGCGAACACAAATGGCGTCTCAACACCCAGCCCGCGAGTTACGAAGAACTGCATATGGCGATGTTGGCGGGGTTGTTGGGCAATATTGGTTTTAAAGCAGAGCCCGTTGCTAGCAATGCAGCGGCTGTCGGCACACGCACCAGCAACGCGCATGAATATTTGGGCGCGCGCGGCATCAAGTTTTACCCGCACCCTGGTGCGCACTTGCGCAAAAAACCAGGGCGTTGGATTGTGGCTAGTGAGTTGGTGGAGACCACGCGATTGTTTGGTCGAGGGGTTGCCAATATCGAACCGCTGTGGTTAGAGCATGTGGGTGGACATTTGCTCAAAAAACAATTGCTCGATCCGCATTGGGAGAAAAAAGCCGGCGAAGTCAAAGCGCTGGAGCGCGCCACTTTGTATGGGTTGGTGGTTTACAACAGCCGACGGGTGAGCTACAGCAAGATCGACGCAGCTGGCGCGCGTGACATTTTTATTCGACAAGCTTTGGTGGAAGGCGAGTTGGATACCAAATTACGCTTTTTGGCAGCTAACCAGCGTTTGATTGAAGAGGTGCAAGAACTCGAACATAAATCGCGGCGTCAAGACGTGTTGGTCGATGACGCTTTGATCTATGCGTTTTACGACCAGCAGTTGCCGGCCGATGTATGTAGCTTGGTGACCCTGGAGCGTTGGTACCGTGAAGAAGTCAAACGTCAACCTAATTTGTTGCTACTCAACAAAGAAGAGTTGATGCGCCACCAAGCGGCTGGCATTACTACGCAAGCCTTTCCTGCCGCCGTGCGCTTAGGCGGGGTGGATTGCATGGTGGAGTATTTGCACGAACCGGGTGACGCAAAAGACGGCATGACCGTGACCGTGCCTTTGTATGTGCTCAACCAAGTCAGCGAAGAGCGGGCAGACTGGCTGGTGATGGGTATGCTAGGACAAAAAGTGCTGGCGCTCCTCAAAACCTTGCACCAAAAACCGCGTGCGCGTTTGGTGCCTTTGCCTGATGCGGCAGAGCGTTTTACCCAAGTTTTAAGTACTGATGAAAAGTTTGGCAACGGGTTTTTGGTGGCCGCTGTATTGACCTTGGTTAGAGCTGAAACGAATTTGGATTTGAAGCGAGCGGATCTCAAACCCGACATGCTGGCGCAACATTTATTTATGAACTTCCGCGTGGTCGACGAGCATGGTCGCCAACTCGCGCAAGGCAGACAACTGAGTGCCTTGAAGTCGCAATGGGGTTCGCAAGCGCGGGGTGCGTTTCAGGCTTTGGTGGGCCTGAAAGAAGCCATGCCTAAGGCGCAGGAGTCGACGGATGTGGAACGGGTTTCTTCCAATCTTGGCGATTTGCAATTTGCCTTCGTAAGCGGCAGAGACAACGTCGAAGGTCAAAAAGCGAAACAGGGGCACCTGTCGAATGACCCATCGCATGCGCGAAAAGCGACGAACAAACCAGCCAGCACGAGCAACACAGAAAAAACTTTCACCACCTGGTCGTTTGGTGAGTTGCCTGAGTTGATGGAAATTACCCAAGGCGATCAAACCTTGGTGGGCTTTACTGCCTTGGTCGATACGGGTGATGCAGTGCGCATAGAGGTATTTGACGAACCCGATATGGCGGCAAGCAAACACCGCGTAGGTTTGCGGCGTTTGTTTGCTTTGCAAATCAAAGATGCCATCAAGTATTTGGAAAAGAACTTGCCAGACTTGCAAAAAATGTCGGTCACTTATATGTTGGTCGGAAAAGCCAACGATGGATCGGGTGGGGGTACGGCGGATGAACTCAAACAACAAATTTTGGATTTGGCGCTGGAGCGGGCGTTTTTGTTAGACCCGTTACCAACAGACGTCGCATCGTTTCAGCAACGTTTAGAAGAAGGCCGTGGCCGCTTAACCTTGATTGCCAACGAAGTCGCCAGAATGGCCTCGAACGTCTTGCTTGAATTCGCCCAAGCCAGTCGAAAAATCAAAGACACCAAAGCGCACACTGACGCAGTGGCCGATTGCGCCCAACAACTGCAACGCTTGGTGGGAAAGCGCTTTGTTTTAGAAACGCCGTATACGCAACTACAACATTTCACGCGTTACCTCAAAGCGATTGTGTTGCGCCTCGATAAATTACGCGAAGACCCCGCTCGCGACGCCAGCAAGATGGCTGAGCTCAAACCGTGGGAACAAAAATACTGGCGCTTGGTGGCAGAAAGAAAAGGCGCTACCGATGAGCGTATGTTGGCCTACCGATGGTTATTAGAAGAGCTGCGCGTGAGCTTTTTTGCGCAAGAGTTGCGTACGCCGCAGCCAGTCAGTATCAAGCGTTTGGAGAAGGCTTGGTTGCAGATGCAATATTGAGTTTTGATTAGCGATCAATAAGCACGGTCGTTTAATTAACCGTTGGCAGGTGCACTACTTAATAAGTGCTTTAGTTACGAGTTCACAAAAACTATTGATGTGCGATCCCTCAATCCAGCGCACAACCGCGACCAAATCATTTTCTGGATCTATCCAAACAAACGAAGCGCCTGCCCCAATACAAAAGTAGCTCGACTCTGAAGCGCCTTTACAAATACCGCGTTGGGTGTTGAGCCACACCAACATGCCATACCAGTTGGCAATATCGCAAGGTGCGTGAATGCTACGCACCCATGCTTGCGACAAAACTTGACGAGCGCCTACGCGGCCACCATTTAGCAACATCTGCCCGATCAGAGCCTGATCTGCGCTAGAAATAGACATACCGCCACCCCAGTGCGTGCCGCCAGGGACAGACTGCATGCGTTTTCCGTCGATCTCTACCCAACTGTTGTGGTAACCCTCCCACTTCCAGTTGTTGCTCAGTCCGCAAGGCTTGGCAATGGTCTCGCGAAACACGTCAGGCAAAGGACGACGAAACACATGCAAAAGCGCTAGCGCCAACTGGTTGATACGCACATCGTTGTATTCCCAATAGCTGCCGGGTGTTTGCAAAGGTCTTGCATCGCCTTTTTTACCAACGGGCGGAGTGGGTTGGTATTGCAAATGCCGGTAACGGTCTACTTGGTCGGGAATGCCAAAACAACTACCTTCCCATTCGCTGGTTTGTTGCAACAAATGCATCCATGTGACTTGTGCGTTGTGTGCATCTTCGAAACCGATGCCTGCAACTCTGCGGTGAACTGGTTCATGGACATCGGTTAGCAAACCCGTGTCGTGTGCTACGCCAGCGAGCATGGCGAGGTAGGTTTTGGCGATCGAGAAGGTCAAGTCTGCGCGATGGGATTCTCCCCATTCGCACACTTTTTCACCAGCAACATGGATAACCCCACTCACGCCTCCGCGTGGATGCACGGGGCCGAGCAGTTGGTTAAACGGGGCTGGGTCGGCTTTGTGTATGCCGAAGTTGTATAGGTTTTCGCGGCTCCAGCTCGTCTCATGCGCGCAGGCGAAATCAATCGCCTCTTGAAATAGTTGCATTACTCAGCGGTTGCGCCAGAAGTGGTGACCACTTTGCCCCATTTTTCTGTTTCAGCTACAACCGTTTTAGCGAAATCGTCTGGGGTACCAGGAATTGGCACGCCGCCAAGATCCGCCAAGCGCTCGCGCATTTTGGGATCCGCCAAGATACGGTTGATTTCTTGGTTGATACGGTCCACAGCTTCTTTCGGAACACCTCTTGGCATACCGATACCAAACCAAGCGGTTGCTTCGTAACCAGGGACCGTATCGCCTACGGTGGGTGTGTCAGGCATAGAAGGTTCGCGATTTTTGGAAGTCACTCCGAGCGCACGGATGCGGCCTGATTTGATATGCGGGACAGAAGAGGGCAAGTTATCAAACAAGACGTGCACTTGTCCTGCAATCAAATCTGTCAAAGCTGGACCAGCGCCTTTGTAGGGTATGTGTGCCATTTGGCAACCCGTCATGAATTTAAATAATTCGCCAGACATATGCACGGATGTTCCACTTCCGGAAGACGCCATGTTGACCTTGGTTGGGTTGGCTTTGCAATAGGCGATGAATTCAGCAACATTTTTAACAGGTAAGCCGCTCGTTATTACCATCACATTGGGTGTGCGGACGATTCCTGCAACCGGTGTGATGTCACGCACGAAGTTGTAGTTCAACTTTTTGTAAAGCGTAGCGTTGATGCCGTTCGCAGGGTTGACCAAAAGCATGGTGTAACCGTCGGGGGGCGCATTGACCACAAACTCAGTACCAATGTTGTTACCACCACCAGGCTTGTTTTCCACAATCACTTGTTGGCCCAAACGCTCGCTTAAAGCTTGGGCAACGATGCGGGCCAACACATCGGTTGTGCCAGCAGGAGGATAGGGTACGACCCATTTGATAGGGCGGGTTGGATAGTCTGCGGCCCAACTGGTGCCTGCGCTCAATAACAAACCGCTTAATAAAGCTGCTACTACACCTAACCTGCGTTTCATATTTGCAATCCTTAATTGATAAGCATTGAAGTGTTATCTAGGACTGGGCAGGCCGTCAATTGAGAAAAACCTTGATCTAAACAATTTTTACGCAAAAGTTAGTTTTTAAATGTGTTTTTGCACAATTCCTTTCATTTTTACGCAGTTACTTCAATTTATGTGCAAAAAAACGCAAACTCTGCTCGATGCTAAAAATTAACCATCACCATTTAAAGCCTTCAAAATCATTGGCTTATCTAACTTCTCGCTGAGCATCGCAGCAAAGTCGTATACAAAATTGCGCAAATAAGCGTTACGTTTAAAGGCAATGCGCGCAACGTTTTGACCGAACAAGTTGCCAGCAGGACGCACGACCAAGTCGTCGTCTAATGTTTCGCGAACGGCCATCTCAGCCACGATGCCTACACCGAGTCCCAAGCGCACATAGGTTTTGATCACGTCGGAGTCAATCGCTTCCAGCGCAATACGTGGGCTCAATTGCTTGGCTGCAAACGCTTTGTCGATGCGTGTTCTGCCAGTGAATGACGGGTGGTAGGTGATGATGGGCTCTTCTGCCAAATCTAGCAACGTGATGTCACTTTTTTTCGCTAAAGGGTGGGCGGCAGGAATTACCAGTACGTGTTGCCATTCGTAGCAAGGCAGCGTGACCAGTTCTGGATAGTCAACCAACGATTCTGTTGCGATGCCGATTTCAGCGACTTCTTCTATCACCATTTGCGCCACTTGCGCGGGGGCACCTTGGTGCAGGCTCACATTTACTTTGGGGTAACTCTTGCGCAATTGGGCCACAGGATTCGGCAGCACATAGCGCGCTTGGGTGTGGGTGGTGGCGATAGACAAGGTGCCGCTGTCTTGGTCGCTGTAATGCTCGCCTATGCGTTTGAGGTTGCCCACTTCACGCATGATGACTTCTATGCTTTTGAGCACCGCGAGCCCTGGCTCGGTGACGCGTTTGAGGCGTTTGCCATGACGACCAAAAATCTCAATGCCGAGTTCCTCTTCTAGTTCGATGATGGCTTTTGATACGCCAGGCTGTGAGGTGTGAAGCGATTTAGCGACTTCGGTGAGGTTGAGGTCGCGTCGGACAGCTTCTTGGACAAAACGGAATTGGTGGAGGTTCATGCATCACCTTTTAACGCAATGTCAGCTAATAAATCGAGGAGGGTTTCTTGCTCGCCCACTGCGCGTTGGCAGGTCACTGCGATAGTGGGATGTGCCGCTTTTACTTGCGCTATGAGTACTGGCAAATCTTCTCGTGCGTGTTTACCAACACCTAAAAACAAAGGTACCACGCTGATGCTGGTCGCACCGGCTGAGGCCAGTTCATTGGCTACATGCAACAAATCGGGCTCTGTGAGTTCTAGATAGGCACAACGCACTAGTACTTGCGTGTCGCGTTCAGCAATGCGCAGCGCAACAGCTTGAATGGGTTTGTGCCAAAGCAGATCGCGTGAGCCGTGGGCAAACAAAATAATCGCGTGCATAAAACCTTATTGACGCAAGACCAGCCAGCCAAACGCGGCTAATGATGCAAGCGAATACAACATGCCTGGAGCCGCAGCAGCAAACCAAGGCGCCCAGTTATTGATGTTGCCGATGTAACCAAACACGTTGTTCAGTAAAAAGAAACTGATGCCAGCCAAAACACCCATGAACACATGCGTTGCAATATTGCCAGAGCGAAAGTGCAAATAGGCAAAGGGTAGGGCGAGCACCATCATGACCAAGCAACTCATGGGGTAAAAGACTTTTTTCCAAAACTCTATCTCAAAGCGCTGGGTGGTTTGGCCGTTCGCACTCAAGTGGCGGATGTATTGGAATAGGTCGATGGTGGCCATGCGGTCTGGCTTGAGTAAGGCGACGGAAATCATTTCTGATGTGATGCCCGTAGGCCAAGTTTCGCTATCTTTGTATTTACGACTCAATGAGGCATCTGTGCCTTGGCGTTGGAGTTCGTTGCGCTCAACACCAATAAGTTGCCAACTGTCGTTGGAGACTAAACCAGACTTGGCTTTGGTTAGGGCTAGCCATTGGCCCTCTTTGTTGAATTCAAAAATACGAATGCCACTCGGCTGCCCCTCTGGTGTGAGTGTTGCCACATTCACTGCAAAACTTCTGTCGTCTTGTTTCTCGCGTAACCACGCACCAGTGAGTCCGACGGTGATTTGTCCCATGTAACGTGATTTCAACAATTGACCGAAGCGGTCGCTAGCAGGGGACAGGTAGTCACCCACTGCAAAAGTGAGTAGGACAAACACCAAGCCAAGTCCCAGTAAATTTTTTAAGGCCATGGCGGGGGCTAAGCCACTGGTGCGCAGAATGGTGAATTCAGAGCTTTGCGCAAAGCGTGCCATCACAAAGATGGTGCCAATCAGCACCGAAATAGGGAGTAATTCGTACAAATGGCTAGGAACTAAGGTGGCCACAAACGTTAATGCGTGTTCTAACTTGTATGCGCCATTGTTTTTACCAATGCCTTGGATTTCGTCAACAAAGTCGAAGAAAAAAAACAAGGCCAAGAAACCCACGGTCACAAAAGTCACCGCATTGATAATTTCCCCAAAAATAAGGCGTCTAAAGGTCTTCATGTGACCTTTAGTGTTGGCAGGAAATCACGTTCAAGCATGTCTTTTAGATAAGCAGAATGGAATAACATCAGGGGATTGGAAAGACGTAATTATGAACTTTGAACTCAAGACCCTAGATTTGAAAGCTGCGGCTGGTTTTAATACCGATGCTGTGGTGGTGCTTTTGCCCAGCCACTTTAAACCCAGACGCGATGCAATTTCGCAATTGGTCACCAAGGCACGTGCCAATGCTGACATAGACGACTCAGTCGGCAAGCTGTTGTCGATTTGGCATGCAGAGGGTGTGAAAGCCCCACGCCTGATTTTGGTAAGCACTGGAGAAGGTTCTGCCCGTTCTGTGCGTACTGCGACCACTGCTGCTGTTGCAGCTTTGAAATCTGTCAATCCAAAATCTATCGCGGTGTGTTTGCCGGATGGCACGCAACAGCGCGTGCATGCGGTGGTGCAATCGGTGTCGGACGCTAGCTATGTGTTTACGACCACCAAACCTTCTGCCAAAGCATCATTGCTTAAGCGCGTCACAGTGGGATTGCCGACGGCTGAAAAAGTAAAAGCTGTCAAAGTCGCATTTACAACCGCAACTGCTTTGTCCCAAGGTGTTGCACTTGCCAAAGAGTGGGGTAACCGTCCTGCTAACCACGCAACGCCTACTATGTTGGCGCGTGCTGCACAAGGGTTGGCTAAAAAATCCCGCATCAAATGCCAAGTGCTCGGGCCTAAAGAGGTCGAAAAACTCGGCATGGGCTCTTTTGCTGCAGTGGCACAAGGTTCTAGCGAACCTTTGCGCTTTATTGTTTTGCAATATGCAGGTGCTGCCAAAACCTTAGCCCCCACAGTGCTTGTAGGCAAGGGCATTACTTTCGATACAGGCGGTATTTCACTCAAAGCAGGCCCCGGCATGGACGAGATGAAGTTCGATATGTGTGGCGCTGCTAGTGTTTTGGGCACTTTTGAAGCTTTGGCGGCTTTGCAGCCCGCCATCAATGTGGTGGGCTTGATTCCGACCTGCGAGAACATGCCCAGTAGCAACGCACTCAAACCCGGAGACGTCGTTACCAGTATGAGCGGGCAAACCATTGAAGTGCTCAATACTGACGCAGAAGGCCGTTTGATCTTGTGCGATGCACTGACCTACGCCAAACGTTTCAAGCCACGTGCGGTTATCGACATCGCAACGTTGACGGGGGCTTGTGTGATTTCTTTAGGCCATGTCCGTAGCGGTTTGTTCTCGCCTTCGGACGACTTGGCGCAAGCGCTGATGCAAGCGGGCGAAGAGTCTATGGACTTGTGCTGGCGTTTGCCATTAGATGAAGAGTACGCAGAGGGTTTGAAATCTAACTTTGCCGATGTTGCCAACATCGCAGGGCGCGATGCGGGTGCCGTGACAGCCGCTAAGTTTTTACAGCGCTTTGCCAAAGACTTCCCTTGGGCGCATTTGGATATTGCTGGGGCAGCCTGGAAAACGGGTGCCGCCAAAGGCGCAACTGGACGACCAGTTGGCCTGCTTTTGCATTACTTGTTGCGTACCAAGGCGTGATGACTGAAATTGCCTTCCATTTCAACGCGCCTGACAAGGTGGCCTATGCGTGCCGCCTGTTGCGCAAAGCAGTTGCTTCAAATGCCAAAGTGGTAGTGGTGGTGCCCCAAGAGCAAATGGCGCAATTGGATGAAAGTTTGTGGACTTTCTCGCAGCTGGAATTTTTGGCGCATTGCAGGATGGACAGCCCTCAGGCGTTACGCCAAGCCTCTCCCTTGCATTTGGCTAGCGCATTGGATGCGATGGACGATTTGACCCCGCGTGATGTGTTGCTCAATTTATGCGACAAGGTGTGTGCTGGGTTCGAGCAGTTTGCTCGCGTGATTGAAGTTGTCACGCTAGACGATGCTGACCGCCAACATGCGCGCAGCCGTTGGAAGCAATACACCGACCAAGGATTTGATATCGTTCGACATGATTTAAAGTTGAAAGAATCTGTTGTCTGATGTTTCGTTTTTAGATGCGCCAATTTTTAGCCTAGTTTTTTTATTGCAATTTTTAAAACCCTAAGGAGTTCTGCCATGCGTTTTTCAAACAAACCCCTATTTCAATTGACTGCTTTAGCAGCCTCTATGGCTCTTGCAAGCCTTGCGATGGCCCAGGAGCAAGTGATCAAGATTGGACACGTCGCCCCTTTGAGCGGCGCCATCGCCCACTTGGGTAAAGACAACGAAAACGGTGCGCGCCTAGCCATTGAAGATTTGAACGCCAAAGGTATTTCGATTGGCGGAAAAAAAGTAAAGTTTGAGCTAGTGGCCGAAGATGACGCCTCAGACCCTAAGCAAGGTACAGCAGCAGCGCAAAAGTTGGTAGACGCCAAGGTCAGCGGCATCGTGGGGCACTTGAATTCAGGCACCACGATTCCTGCTTCCAAAATTTACAACGATGCGGGTATCCCGCAAATTTCCCCATCTGCAACCAACCCCAAATACACCCGTCAAGGCTTTAACACTGCGTTTCGCGTGGTAGCGGATGACGTGCATTTGGGCGGCACTTTGGGCCGTTACGCAGTGAAAGACCTCAAAGGTAAAGCGATTGCTGTGATTGACGACCGCACCGCCTATGGCCAAGGCGTTGCCGAAGAGTTTGAAAAAGCTGTCAAAGCGGCAGGTGGCAACTTGGTGGGCCACGAGTTCACGACCGACAAAGCCACTGACTTCATGTCGATCTTGACCACCATCAAAGGTAAGAAGCCAGATATTGTTTTCTTCGGCGGCATGGACGCAGTAGGCGGCCCGATGTTGAAGCAAATGAAATCTTTGGGCTTGAGCGCCAAGTTCATGGGCGGCGATGGCATTTGTACGACCGAATTGGTCAAGTTGGCCGGTGACGCTATGGCTGATGGCCAAGTAGTGTGTGCCGAAGCGGGCGGCGTTGACGGCGCCTTGAAGAAGGGTATGGACGACTTCGGAGTGAAATACAAAAAGCGTTTCAACGACGACGTGAAACTCTATGCCCCCTATGTGTACGACGCTGTCAGCGTGATGGTGGACGCTATGCAACGTGCTAAATCTTCTGATCCTGCTAAATATTTGCCAGAGTTGGCAAAAACTTCTGGTTATAAAGGCGTAACAGGCACTATCTCTTTTGATTCAAAAGGAGATATCAAGAATGGTGCATTAACTCTTTATACCTATAAAGCCGGTAAGCGCGATCAACTTGCGGTGGTTCGTTAAAAATTTTTGAAAGACTTGTCCACCAGTTGATTCTCTCGTGCGTTGTATACGCATTGAGATTACAGGAGACGCTCTTGGACAAGTCAGTTTTTCAAATGGATCCGCCCGATGTCGCACTAGAGCGCCGTTATAAAGCTCTGGTGAACGAGACTTCTGGCATCAAAGCAACTTTTGACCGTATCCGTGCCCAGTTGGCCCAAGAAGCTGAGCAACGCAGCCGTCCAGCGTCTCGTATTTATTCTGGTTTCCGTGCTTTTAAGGCCTAATTAGCTTGTTAAGGTTGTTGCTGTGCAACAACTTGGTGCATTCTTTAAGTTTCCTTTAGTATTCATATTACGTTGGAAGTTTTTCTTCGCAACTTTCTTTTGCTTATATTTGCAATTTCATAAGCCCATAATTACCTCAAATTTTTAAAAATACGAGGGCGGGTGTTCTTATGAAATTAAGTAGGTTTTTTTCTACCGATATAGCCATTGATCTTGGCACCGCTAACACCCTCATCTACATCAAAAACCAAGGTATCGTTTTAGATGAACCTTCGGTGGTGGTGATCAGAAAAGACTCCCGACACAACGGCAAGACAACGGTTCTTGCGGTGGGTAACGAAGCCAAATCTATGTTGGGACGTGTTCCAGAAGGCATTGAAGTCATTCGCCCGATGAAAGATGGCGTGATTGCAGACTTCACCGTGACCGAAGTGATGCTCAAGCACTTTATCAAGTTGGCGCATCCGAGCATGTTGTTTCGCCCTAGTCCACGTATCGTGATTTGCGTACCTTGTGGCTCCACGCAGGTAGAGCGACGTGCCATCCGTGAGTCTGCTTTGGGTGCCGGTGCTTCTGAAGTTTTCCTTATTGAGGAACCCATGGCCGCTGCGATAGGTGCTGGACTTCCTGTGACAGAAGCCTGCGGTTCTATGGTGGTGGACATAGGAGGGGGCACCACCGAAGTGGGCATCGTCTCTTTGGGCGGCATGGTCTATAAAAACAGTGCACGTGTCGGTGGCGACAAGTTTGACGAAGCCATCATCAATTACATCCGTCGCAACTTTGGCATGTTGATTGGTGAACAGACGGCAGAGAGAATCAAAAAAGAAATTGCCACCGCTTTTCCGGGCTCTGGCGTGATGGAACTTGAAATTACTGGTCGCAACTTGAGCCAAGGTATTCCGCAAAGTTTCACCATCAGTTCTAACGAAGTGCTAGAGGCGCTTACAGACCCCTTAAACAGCTTGGTTTCCACTGTCAAAATTGCGCTAGAAAAAACCCCACCAGAGCTCAGTTCAGATATCGCGGAGCGTGGAATTATGTTGACGGGTGGCGGTGCTTTATTGAGAGACCTAGACCGCTTGTTATCAGAAGAAACTGGATTGCCCGTGCTGATTGCAGAAGAACCACTGACCTGTGTTGCTATGGGTTGCGGTATTGCCTTGGATCAAATGCAAGGGATGAGTAATATTTTTTCAAGTGACTAAATGCAACCACTCCAAGCTAAAACTTGGGAGTTCTTCAATCTTTAAGTTAGTGCTTTTAATTTTTAGGCGCAGAAGCTGCGCTTACAGGCCGTGCAGGCGCTACCCACTTGCCAACACCGCCTTGTCTAAAGTCTTGTAAGGTCTGCTCGGTTTTCTGGACCAAGCTGTTGGTGCTCTCCATCGTCTTTTGCGTACTCTCCATCACTTTTTGCGTGCTGCCTAGCACCTGACGCGCAGACTGCATGGTTTTCTCGGTGAGTTCTGCATTGCGCACCATGCTGGCACTGCCAAGGTCTAGATTCGTAAGCATATGGTCGACCCTAGGGTCTTGCGCGCGGGCATTGAGGCTGTTGAGAAGCTTTTCTGTGGAGACCAGTGTTTTGTTGATATTGCCCAAGGTAGCGGGTAAGCCTTTGTTGGGGTCGGATATCTCTGCGGCTACAGCCATGACACGTGCAATCGCGGGGTCTATTTTTTCTAAAACCTTTTTCTCGAGATCGTGTGCGAGGTCAAAATGTTTGAGATCGATTGCATCGTTGTTTTTAAAACCTTCGGTATTGCTGGGGTGCTTACGAAGAATCAATTCGGCGCCAACTAGCTTGGCAGAGGCCAATTCCAAGGTGGAGCCTGTGGTCGCGAGATTGCGGTATTTTTCTTTGACCTCGAGAGTGCCTTCAATATGCCCGTTGGGTGTGAGTTCTAAACTTTTGACTTGCCCCACTGGAAAGCCTTGGTAAACCACCTTCATGCCGTTGCTCAAATGTTCCCCAGAGTTTGTAGCAAAGCGCAACACCAAGTTGTTGTCAAAAGCGCCTTGCTTTTTGGCTAACCAAAATCCAATGCCGACCATTACGCCTGCTGCTATCGCTGTGATCACAAGAAGATTACGCAATGCGTGTCCTTGTTGCGAAACTAATTTTGAAGTAGATGACTGTGTCATTCATGTCTCCTAAAAAGGATGTTTGTTTGAGCAGATTGAATATGTCACATTGAACCTCTCAGCAACCAGTTGATATATGAATCGGCTGCTTCTACTGACAATATCCAAATAACCATGAGCCATAGCAAACGCGTGGCGCTTCGCGATGGTGCCTCTTTTGCCCGACTCAAAATGAGTTTGTCTAAATGACCGAGCCAGCCTAGGCCCGTTGCCTCTATGGCCGTTCTAAGACACAAGCGCATTAATTCGCTGACGGGGTAGTGTTGCGCGAGCTCTTGCATGGCCGACTCTCCAAATGCAGCGTTGGATGCTTCGATGCCTAAAAAATACCCTATCCATGCACACAGTACAAAAACAACGACGTTGACTAAAGCGGCCCAAACGCAAGCCAATATGTCTGACAGCAGATCATCTGCATTTGCAAGGCCTTCGAGTGATTGGAATAACACCACGCGAACACCAAGCAACACACATGTGATCAAGCTAGGGAATTTTTGAAGCAACAAGGTGCTCACTACCTCACTGGCAATGCCTAAGTTAGTGAGTGCGTTGATTGCAACGACTGCACCTAAACCTGCGCCCCATAAGAGGCCCAATAGCCCTGCAAAATCTGCCGTGTAGCGAATGTGCCCAAGGGCTTGCGTACCTAAACGATTCGCATGAACGGTGAAGTCAGAAGTTGCCATCAAGTCAGTTCTGCAATCAATTCAATTTCTACGCAGGCGCCCATCGGTAATTGCGCCACACCAAAAGCACTGCGTGCGTGCGATCCTTTTTCGCCAAAGATCTCTCCAATCAGTTCGCTACATCCGTTGGTCACCAAATGGTGTTCCACAAAATCGGGCGTTGAATTGACCAAGCTCATGACTTTAACAATGCGTTGAATCTTGTTGAGGTCCCCCAAAGCAGCATGCAAAGTACCTAGTAAGTCGATAGCAACTGCACGGGCAGCAACTTTGCCCTCAGCCGTTTGCATATTGCGTCCCAGTTGACCGACCCAAGGCTTACCGTCTTTCTTGGCAATATGACCGCTTAAGAAAATCAAATTACCGGTTTGTACAAAAGGTAGATAAGCAGCAGCGGGCACGGCTACAGGTGGCAATTGGATATGTAACTCAGAAAGCTTGTCGTATATGCTCATATGTCTTTAAATGTAGGGGAGAAATGTCGAGTTTTCATTGTCGCATTACATGTAAATAAGAAAGAAGATTAATTCAAAATGATTACCTCTGCGCACCTCAAGAAACAACCCTAGCTGACGATATAAATGGTGAGTCTTCTAAAGATGGGGGTTGCTATGTTATTTCGTGGTTTTGCTGTTTGCGTTTTTATTTTTGGCCTTTTAATCGGCTTGAGCAGTTCTGCCCGCGCTGAATGGAGCGAATTAGCCAAAGAGCCTGAAGCCCAATATTTCTTTGACAAAGAGGCCGTGACCCCTGTTCATGTGTCGCGTTATGCCTGGGTGTTGACCAATTTGGCTAAGGGTGAAACAACGCCCACAGGTGAGCCTTATGTGTCTTATATGATTCGGTTGCGTGTGTATTGCAAAACAGACATGGTGGCTCGTTTGTCGATCAGTTATTTCGATAAAGCTATGGGTAAGGGAAAAGAAGTATCGACAGAAGACCTACAAGAATGGCGTAACCGTGAAACACCTATCCGTCCCAATACCTATATGTCTGCTTTGAAAAAGGAAGTGTGCGCAGCTAAGCCTGTTGCTGGCTAAAAAAAACAGCGTGCTGGCCACTAAAAGCGTTGCTTACTTAATTCAATAGCAACGCTTACCTAAACTGCTCATAAACACCCGACGATGTTCGGGTGTTTTCATTTTTACTTCATTTCTTTCTGGGTTGGATAGCAGGGACAGCCTTGCAGCTGCAGCAAGCCACTTTATGGCTTGCTTGGGTAAACCTCACGGGTCTTTGTATGTCTGCGGTATTGCTGGTCATACTCATACTGTGCCGGCATCGTTTGACACTACCTTTGTTCTTGCAATGCGCGCTGGTATTTGTGATATTCGCAGCTACCGCTTTCTTTTCTTGTCCATTCAGAGCGCAAGTTTTTCTTGAAGCACAAATAGCACCAAGATTAGAGGGTCAGGTTTTAGAGGTGGTGGGAAGAGTTACCGCCATGCCACAGCGTATGCAAGAAAACATCCGTTTTCGATTTGCCGTACAGACCGCACAACTTGCAAGTGGCGAATTGGTAGAACTTCCACCCCAAGTCATGCTGGGTTGGTATGTGAATACGCTTACAAGCGGCCCATCGCCCGCCAATTTGCAAGCTGGAGATACGTGGAAGTTTTCTATCAAGCTCAAAGCACCGCATGGCCATATCAACCCACATGGTTTTGACTACGAATTGTGGCTGTGGGAACAGGGTTTGCAAGCCACAGGGTATGTGCGCAATGGATCCAGAGATGTCCCTCCTAAGCTGATAGCGCGCAGTTGGCAACATCCGATAGAGCGATTTCGTCAATGGGTGCGCCAATCGGTGTATGCGCAATTAGCTGACCAACCAGGCGCAGGTGTGGTGGTGGCTTTGTTGTTAGGTGACCAAGCAGCGATCGAGCGCGCGGATTGGGACGTGTTTCGCGCGACGGGTGTTGCGCATTTGATGGCTATCTCTGGTTTGCACATCACCGCGCTTGCTTGGCTGGTGGCTCGATGGGTGGGTTGGATGTGGCGACGCTCCGACATGTGGAGCAAGCGATCATGGTGCATGAGGTTGCCCGCACAAAAAGCCTCAATGCTGGCAGCGCTTGTCACTGCTGTGGCTTACAGCGCATTCACGGGTTGGGCTATTCCAGCCCAGCGTACCGTTTGGATGCTGGGCGCAGTATTAGCTTTGCAAATGTATGGGTTGAGATGGCCTGCCTATCAGGTTCTATTGTTTGCAGCGACTGTGGTCTTGATCGCAGATCCTTGGGCATTTTTACAAGCAGGTTTTTGGTTGAGTTTCATGGCGGTGTCGATTTTGTTTGTCGGTTCGCAATCTTTTCAGTTCCTTCCTGCGGTCATCAGAGAGCAATTTTTAATGAGTGTGTGCATGGCGCCCATTAGCTTGCTGTTCTTTCATCAAGTCTCTTTAGTTGGATTTTTTGCCAACCTGCTTGCTGTTCCATGGGTCACGTGCGTAGTGACGCCTTTGTGCATGTTAGGACTTCTGATTCCTTTTGCATGGAATCTAGCTGCTTGGGCTGTTTCTGGGCTGGGAGCTTGCCTTGGTTGGATGGCAAATCTTTCATGGGCGCAATGGTCTGCACCTGCTGCACCTTTATGGATTGGCTTATTGAGTATTGCAGGCATGTTTGTGTATGCGATGCCCGTGGCTTGGTGGTGGAGACTCTCAGGTGTTTTGTGTATCTGGCCAGTGCTCAACTGGCAAACGCCTAGACCTCCGGCTGGCGAGTTTGAACTCATTGGCGCAGATATGGGTCAAGGGCATGCAGTATTGGTTAGAACTGCAAGCAAGAGCCTGCTCTACGACACAGGCCCGCGCTATTCGCCAGAGACCGATGCGGGGCAAAGGGTGCTTGTGCCCTTACTCATCGCTCTAGGTGAGCATTTAGACCGCGTCATCATTAGCCACCAAGACAGTGACCACAGCGGTGGGGCACACAGCGTACTCAAAATGCAGTCGCAAGCTGATGTGCTGACGTCGATACCTTCTGACCATTTTTTGCGAAAAACCCACCCTATGCAAACATGCATTGCCGGTCAGCAGTGGCAATGGGATGGTGTGCATTTTTCGGTGTTGCATCCGCAAGCAACAGACTATGCAAAAAAACTCAAACCCAACGCTCTGAGTTGTGTGCTTCGCATAAAAAGCGCATCTGGCATTAGCGCATTGCTAGTGGCTGACATTGAAGCAGCCCAAGAAAGTCAATTGGTGCAAAGTGGCGTTCACTTGAAATCAGATTGGCTCTTGGTGCCACACCATGGCAGTGCTACTTCATCCACCATAGCGTTTTTAAAAGCGGTGTCGCCCAGCATTGCATGGGTACAAGCGGGATACCGCAACCGTTTTGGGCATCCGCGGCCAGAGGTATTGGCCAGGTATGACTCACAAGGAATCCGCGTGTTTCAAAGTGTGTGGTGTGGGGCATCACTTTGGCAAAGCGATAAGCCAGAGCAAATGCGTTGCGAGCGCGATGAACAAAGACGATATTGGCACCATACGGTGCCCCCAAGATAGAAGCACAAAGAGCCTAAGGCGAGATTTAAATTTGTCCCTCTGTGAGGGTGTCTAACTGGAACTTACCGCTTTTGTGCCAGAGCCAGGTTTCGGTATAGCGCACACGTCCAAGATGGATAGGAGCAGGAAAAGGCTCCGCAGCTTTGATGGTGCGTTCGATTTCTTGGATCACTTCAGGCGCTTGTTTGGGTTTGCGCATCCAGTCAAAGGACTGTATTTTTCCGTCCTCACGTACTTCGAAAGTGACTACGCCGATGGCATACAGAAGCGGTGGCAGTTTGCCCTGATGGATGCGATGTTGGTTACAGCCGTAAATATGTTTAGCGGCATCTTGTCGGTATTCTTTTGGCGTTCGGGCTAATGACACCAATGTGGGAATTGTTTTCTCTTCGACCACTACCACGGGTGCGGGAACAACTACTTTGGGTACAGAAGCTACTTTGGTGCTGGAACAACCTGCAAATAAACATAATCCCAATACCGCAACAAACCAATTTGGATTGGAAATAGCAGGCAACTTAACATTGAAACCCTTGACAGGTAAAGACCAGAGTCTTATTTCAAGGCGTTTGCTATTTATGCTGTGAGAGCGCATAGGGGCATGTGGAGTAAATCCTCATGCCATTTTCAACCTCGAAATCCGATTCGAGTCGGGAGTTTTCCCTAGGGCTAGGTGTTGCGTCTTGGCTTATCCGCCACGACGCATCAAGTCGAAGAAGTCCACATTGGTCTTGGTGGCCTTCATATTTTTGAGCATCAACTCCATAGACTCGATTTCATCCATGTTGTACATGAACTGGCGCAAGATGCGGGTTTTTTGCAAAATTTCCGGGGGAAGTAACAACTCTTCGCGGCGCGTACCGCTGCGGTTGAGTTGAATCGCTGGGAACACACGTTTTTCATACAAACGGCGGTCCAAATGGATTTCGCAGTTGCCCGTGCCTTTGAATTCTTCAAAGATCACCTCGTCCATGCGGCTACCGGTATCTACCAATGCTGTAGCGATGATGGTGAGTGAGCCACCTTCTTCAACCTTGCGGGCTGCACCAAAGAAACGTTTAGGGCGCTGCAGCGCGTTCGAATCAACACCGCCGGTTAAAACCTTACCGGAAGAGGGCACTACGTTGTTGTAAGCGCGTGCCAAACGGGTGATCGAGTCGAGCAAGATCACCACGTCTTTTTTGAGTTCTACCAAACGCTTGGCGCGTTCGATCACCATCTCAGCCACGTGAACGTGGCGAGCGGCAGGCTCATCAAAGGTGGAAGCGATAACTTCAGCTTTGACCGAACGTTGCATCTCGGTCACCTCTTCTGGGCGCTCGTCGACTAACAAGACCATCATGTGGCTATCGGGGTAGTTGGCGGCGATGGCGTGCGCGATGTGCTGCATCATCACGGTCTTACCGCTTTTGGGCGGAGCGACTAACAAGGCACGTTGGCCTTTGCCGATGGGCGCGATGATGTCGATGATGCGGCCGGTGATGTTTTCCTCGCCCTTGGTGTCTTGTTCGAGCTTCATGTGCTCGCGTGGGAACAAGGGGGTCAAGTTTTCAAACATGACCTTGTGTTTGTTGTTCTCAGGCAGGTCGTCGTTGACTTTGTCGAGCTTGGTGAGAGCAAAGTAGCGCTCGCCGTCTTTGGGGATGCGGACTTCGCCTTCGATCATGTCGCCCGTATGCAGGTTGAAGCGACGCACTTGGCTTGGGCTGATGTAGATGTCGTCCGTGCTGGCGGTGTAACTGGTGTCGGGGCTACGCAAGAAGCCAAAGCCGTCGGGCAAGATCTCGAGGACGCCATCGGCAAACACTTGTTCACCCGCGCGGGCGCGCTTTTTGATGATGGCGAACATGAGCTCTTGCTTGCGCATGCGGCCCGTGTTTTCAATTTCGAGTTCTTCGGCTTGTTTCAGCACTTCAGACACGTGCAGTGCCTTGAGTTCGTTCAGGTGCATAGATGACTCCAGAGGGAGTTCGTTAAATATAAAGGGGGGAGGTCAAAAAACGAGGTCTGCGTTGCGTCAAGACCAGAATTCGTGCCCAGATGGGGAGACAACTTCCAAATAGGTAATCGCTCAATTCAGGTGAAATTATGACAGATAAAAAGCCCGAACTCGTTGCCAAGTGCGGGCTTTTAGGGGGTAAGGGGCAATATTTGCGAATGCCCGCCAAATTTAGGCCAATTGCTGGTCAATAAAAGCAGTTAACTGGGCTTTGCTCATGGCGCCAACCTTGGTCGCCGCCAATTGGCCGCCTTTGAAAAACATGAGGGTAGGAATACCGCGGATGCCAAATTTGGCAGGGATGTCGCGGTTTTCGTCGACATTCATCTTGGCAATTTGCAATTTACCTTCGTAGGCAGCAGAGACTTCGTCCAAGATGGGGGCGATCATGCGGCAGGGGCCACACCATTCAGCCCAGTAGTCGACCAAAACAGGCTTGTCAGCCTGCAAGACGTCTACTTCAAAAGTGGTGTCAGTGGTATGTTTAATTAGGTCACTAGCCATGGCGGGGTCCTCTGAGATTTGCAATAACTGTACAGTTGGGGCATTGTGGCAGAAACCAAGTATCTCTATGAAAACTCTCACGATTGATGTCGTCTCCGATGTGGTGTGTCCCTGGTGTTATGTGGGCAAACGCCGCTTGGAAGGTGCGCTAGAAATGCTGGCCAAAGAGCACCCAGATGTGGTGCCCGAAGTCCGTTGGCACGCTTTCCAACTCAACCCTGATATGCAACCCGAAGGCATTGAGCGCTCTGAGTACGTCAAAAACAAATTTGGCGATCGCGCAGACAGCATTTATGAGCGGGTTAGCGGAGTAGGAGAAGACGTTGGCATTGCTTTTAAGTTTGACCAAATCAAGCGCCAGCCCAACACCATCCAAGCCCACAGCCTCATCGGCGCCTGCGATAGCGTGGAAGGCCAAGAGCGTATGGTCGAAGCATTGTTCCAAGCCTATTTTTTAGAGGGACGCGATCTCACCGACGCCAAAGTCCTGGTGGAAGTCGCCATCACAGCTGGCATGTCGCCATTTGTCGCAGAAGAATGCCTAGCCAACGAAGCCTTGATGCAAGAAACCCGCGACAGTGACAAATCTGCGCGCGAAATGGGTGTGACCGGCGTGCCTTTTTTCATCTTCAACCGCAAAGTAGGTGTGTCTGGCGCCCATGAGAGTGAAAGCCTGTTTAAGGCTATGACGGAATCTGTCGAGTGACGCAACAAGCTTCGCCCATAGTCCGCGCCATGGTCTTGCGCGAACTTGAAGAGGGAGTCAAACACGATGCTTTGTGGTTGCAAGCCTTGTCCGAGTCCAAACTCGACCCCACGCAAACCAAACTGCGCTACATCGCCTTACGCTCGCAAGCGATACAAAGCAATATGAAGGGGTTGTTGATCGACCAAATCCGTGGCGCAGTTGCCAAAGATAAGCAAATAAGGTGACGGACCTCGACCCCAGCACTGGCTCCACAGTTAGGGCTGCTTGGTTCCCCACCTGACCCGGTTGGCCGCTTCACCATGTGGGAAGGCCCGTCACTTCAAATTGTAGGTCACCTAGAATCTATGGCTTATGTCTTATCTAGTGCTGGCCCGCAAATACCGTCCCAAAACCTTTACCGAAATGGTGGGGCAAGAACACGTGGTCCAGGCTCTCACGAACGCGCTCACCACCCAACGTCTTCACCACGCCTATTTGTTTACAGGTACCCGCGGTGTTGGCAAAACTACGGTCTCGCGCATATTGGCCAAGTCGCTCAATTGCCAAGGGGCTGACGGGCAGGGTGGAATCACCGCCACCCCTTGTGGTGTGTGCCAAGCGTGTACCGATATCGATGCAGACCGTTTTATCGATTACACAGAACTAGATGCCGCCTCTAACAGGGGGATTGATGATGTGCAGTCTTTGCTCGAACAAGCTGCTTACAAACCTGTACAAGGCCGCTTCAAAGTCTTCATGATTGACGAAGTCCACATGCTGACAGGCCCGGCCTTTAACTCCATGCTCAAAACGCTGGAAGAACCGCCTCCGTACATGAAGTTTGTTTTGGCAACGACCGATCCACAAAAAGTACCGGTCACCGTTCTTTCGCGGTGTCTGCAGTTCAATTTGCGGCCCATGGCTCCTGAGACCGTTTTGACGCACTTGGGCTATGTGTTGCAGCAAGAATCTATCGAAGCTGAACCGCAGGCCTTGCGATTAATTGCCCGTGCCGCCCGCGGCTCCATGCGTGACGCCTTGAGTTTGACCGACCAAGCCATTGCCTTTGGCGGTGGGCAGTTAAAAGAAGAATCGGTCAAGCACATGTTGGGCAGCGCCGACCGCACCTATGTGTTCCAGTTGATCGAAGCATTAGCCAGCGGCGACGGCAAATCGGTGGTGGCAATTTCTGAAGCTTTGCGCCTGCATGGTTTGAATTCTGCTTCTACCTTGGAAGACATGTCCAGCGTTTTGCAAAGCATGGCGGTTTTGCAAGCCGTTGGCAACACACCAGAAGCTGACAGTACCGATCCAGAAGCAGCAGATGTTGCGCGTTTGGCAGGCCTGATGCCTGCCGATGAAACCCAGTTGCTCTACAGCCTTTGTATCCATGGCAGACAGGAATTGGGCTTGGCGCCTGACGAATACGCTGCCTTGACCATGGTACTTTTGCGTTTGCTGGCGTTTAAGCCCAAATCTTTGTCTGACGCCGCAAGCGTGAGCCCAAACCCCTCGGCACTGGCTGAAAAAAAAACTTCTGAATTAGTTGCGCCTGTTCGCCATGCGCAAAGTTCAGACAGTGTTGTAGTACCGGAACCGCAACAACCAGTTGCTAAAGAACAGACTGCACCAGCGCCCAGTCTTAGTAAACCATCGCCCAGTTTATCTACACCACCATCGGTACCCGCTCCAACTCTCGCTAAAACCACAGAAGGCGACTTCTGGAACCAGTTAGTCCGTGAAATGGTCGATGCCCAAGCCATCAACGCCTTGGTGCGTGAACTGGCTTTGCAATCTCAGTTAATGTTGCGAGATGGCAACCAATGGTCTTTGCAAGTCGACAAAGACTCGCTCAACACCCCCATTAGCCGCGATCGCTTGCAGACTGCATTGGCGCAATTCGGACACGAAGTGCAATTAAGCGTTTCCACGGGCCCAGTACTTGACAGCACTGCCAAGCGCTTGGCACATGAAAATGCGGAACGCCAAGCCCGGGCCGAGGCGATCATCTTGCAAGATCCGTTCGTGCAATCTTTAATGCGCGACTTTGACGCGAAAATAGTCCCCGGCAGTATCAAGCCGGTTTAAGTTCACAAAAGGAATCACATGTTCAACAAAGGACAACTCTCAGGTCTGATGAAGCAGGCGCAAGCGATGCAAGACAACCTCAAAAAAGCCCAAGAAGAATTAGGCAATATCGAGGTCACCGGCGAATCAGGCTCTGGTTTGGTCAAGGTGTTGATGACCTGCAAGCACGACGTCAAGCGCGTCACCATCGACCCAAGCCTTTTGGCCGACGACAAAGACATGATCGAAGACTTGGTCGCTGCCGCATTCAACGACGCAGTACGCAAAGCCGCCGAGACCAGCGAAGCCAAGATGAGCAAGCTCACTGCTGGCTTGCCACCTGGCCTGAAACTGCCGTTTTAATGGCCAACACCTCGGTTTTAGATGGGCTGATCCAAGCGTTACACCGTTTGCCTGGCGTGGGTGTGAAATCCGCTTCTCGCATGGCTTACCACCTGTTGCAACATGACCGTGAAGGCGCCAAGCTGATTGCCGATGCTTTGCAAACTGCGGTGGCTGAAGTTCAACACTGCGAGTCTTGCAACACCTTCACCACCCAACCTATTTGCCTCACATGTGCGGACACCACGCGTGACACCAGTCGCCTTTGCGTAGTCGAAAGCCCTGCTGACCAGTCTGCGGTAGAGCGCACCGCAGCTTATAAAGGTTTGTATTTTGTGTTGATGGGACGCATCAGCCCGCTCGATGGACAAGGCCCCAAAGACATTGGCTTACAAAAATTGCTGGAGCGCGCAAGCGACGGCGTGGTGAGCGAAGTGATTTTGGCGACGAACTTCACCGCCGAGGGGGAAGCTACTGCCCATGTGCTGGGCGAGGCCTTAAAACGCCGCAATGTGCAAGTTACCCGTCTTGCCCGCGGCGTTCCAGTTGGCAGTGAGTTGGAGTATGTTGATTTGGGCACTATTGCCCACGCTTTGGTCGATCGGCGTAAAGCTTGAGGGATCGACTTTTCGTTGGGGCTCTAACGGCCATCCTTAGCGCAAATAACCCGCTTAACGCCTTCGATTAATCGTCTAGTGCTTTCGAGCAATTGCCAAGCGCTTCTGGGCAATCGCCTATCGCTTCGCGACACTCACGTCTTGCTTATCTTTCCCAGACTTTTTAGAAGCTGTTTTAGTAGCGCCATCCACTTTGGCCTTCTTGCTTCCCTTGCCGCCTTTTTTCCGTTTCGCAATAGCCTCTGGCGATAAATCGAGTTTGCCGTTGTCAGCCACTCTGGCGGTGACATCCTCCACAACCCGCATTGTTCTGGGAACCAGCAATGCAGAGCCGGCTTTGATGATCATCTTGCCCTGAATACTGTTCACAGCGCGTAAATCAGCCTCAGTCATGCCAACGCGTTTGGCCGCTTCGGCAGGCTTCATGTTCGATGGGGCAATCCACGCTGTCCAAGACGCCATGCGTCCAAGGCCAGTGGACTCGTAATTGCGCTGAAATACCTCGGCTTTATCCCATGGCAGCAAAATAGTTGGCGTTCCAGCCGCTAGCAAAACAGGACGGCTGGCGGACGGGTTCAATGACTTGAAATCTTCCACGCTGATTTCTGCCATTTTGGCTGCAACTGTCACGTCCATATCGCGTTGCAGCGGCACACTTTGGAAATACGGGTGGTTGGGAATGCTAGATAACACCACGTTATAGGCAGGTGGATTGCCCACAATATTTTTCATGGCTTGGAACTTGGGCACGTACATGCGCGTTTCCATGGGCATGTTCAGATCGACGTAGCCAGTGGGGAGGCCCGCGCGTTGGTTGCGCGCAATCGCTTTACCCACATTGCCTTCGCCCCAGTTGTAGGCAGCCAAGGCAAGGTGCCAATCGCCAAACTGTTTGTAAAGGCGTTCTAAATAGTCCAAAGCGGCGCGCGTGGAGGCTTGTACATCACGCCTGTCGTCTCGGAAAACGTTTTGTTTTAGATCAAAACTTTTACCTGTGGCTGGCATGAACTGCCACATGCCAGTGGCGCGCGCGCTGGATACGGCTTGGGGGTTGAAAGCACTTTCTATAAAAGGAAGCAAAGCCAACTCGGTAGGCATATTGCGTTGTTCGAGTTCTTCAACAATGTGAAAGAGGTATTTGCTAGAGCGATCTCCCATGCGCTGTAAATAGTCCGTCTTGGCGGCATACCACTGGGTGCGATCGACCACTAGATCAGTTTCTAAGTTGGGCATTTTGTAGCCCTTGCGGATGCGTTCCCATAAATCGTTGGGCAGGTTGAGGTTGGCGACCGTATTGCCCGTCACATTGGTTTTGCCAATAGGGCTCAAGTCAGCAGGCTTGTCAGCCAGAGCCACAGCCTGAGTGCTTACTGCAGTGGGTGAAACAGTGAGAGATTGTAAGGGCGCGCAACCTTGTAACGTTGCTAAGCCAAGGGCTAGCGAGATGGCTATAGAAAAGAATCTCATCGGAAGTTATTTTTCCATTCCCGCAGAGCGGCAAATAGGGTGGTGTCGTTGTTCTGCGTTCGCGCTGATAGTCCAGCGTGTTGGGCCACAGATTGCCGCACGGTTGCAAGGCGGCTTCTGAGGAATGGGTTGATCTTCAATTCATTTCCCAAATTAGCGGGAAGGGTGGGGAGATCCTGCGCTCGCAAACTTTTGCAATGCGCGGTGTAGTTTTGCAGGTCTAGGTTGTTCGGCTCTACTGCGAGAGCAAATTTCAGGTTGGAGAGAGTGTACTCGTGCGCGCAACACACTCGAGTGTTGGTAGGGAGGGCAGCTAAAGCATCTAAAGACGACAACATTTGCGCAGGCGTTCCTTCAAAAATACGGCCGCATCCTCCAGAAAACAGCGTGTCTCCGCAGAAAAGCACAGGTGCTTGCGGCGTATCGGGCAAAAAATAAGCGATGTGCCCAGAAGTGTGGCCAGGCACATCGATCACCTTCACGGTTTGCCCTAAAAGTTGAAAGGGTACGTCTGGTAACGCTGGGATAAGCGGCTCAGGAATATTCTCCCGCGCAGGGCCGTAGACCTGAGCGCCGGTCGCCTCTCGAAGTTCAACCACACCGCCGATATGGTCTGCGTGGTGGTGGGTGACTAGAATCGCGGCCAAGCTGAGTCCTTCGCGGCTCAAAACCTCCATCACTGGTTTGGCGTCACCCGGATCGACCACTACAGCTTGTCCATCCTGGTGCCACAACCACAAGTAGTTGTCTGAAAAAGCGGGTATTGCAACGAGTTTCATGGCGTCCACATTTCTAAAAACCGATAGTTTGCACGAATGGCTCCAAACCCCGCCAGGACAGTACATGCTGGCATGGGAACAAAAGTATTTTGACTTAGCGGTTTCGGACGCATTCGGCTTTCATGCTCTGCAATTAGGATTTCCCCAATGCGATGCGCTGGGCGCTAACCGCATGCCGCATCAATTTATGGCTTGCGATAGTCAGCCAAGCGACTATAGGTTGGACAAACCCCTGTTCCTTACAAATTATGAGGCACTGCCATTCAAAGACGCCAGTTTGGATTTGATCGTCTTGCCACACACCTTGGAATTGAGCTTTGACCCGCATGCCACCCTTCGCGAAGTGGAGCGTGTTTTGGTGCCAGAAGGAAGAGTCGTTATTACTGGAATGGAGCCACTCAGCCTTTGGGGTGGCAGCAAAGCAATCGGGAGAGGTGTTCCAGAGTTTGGCGATTTGATCAGCCAACGGCGTATTCGAGACTGGCTCAAGCTTTTGAGTTTTGAAGTGGACCACCACACCAGCGGTTGTTTTTGTCCGATGCTTCGAACAGACCGATGGCTGCACCGCATGCGCTGGATGGACACCGTCGGTAGTCGATGGTGGCCGCTTTCAGGCGCGGTTTACTTTGTCCAGGCAGTCAAGCGTGTGCGCGGAATGCGTTTGATTTCACCCGTTTGGAAGAAAGCCAAACAGCGGGCGGCGGCCACCGTCACCACTGCATCCAAAGGGATGGAATGAAAGAAGTAGAAATCTACACAGATGGAGCCTGCAAAGGTAATCCTGGCCCTGGAGGCTGGGGGGCGCTGCTTCGTACGCCCGCAGGCCATGAAAAAGAGATCTTTGGTGGCGAACGCGACACTACCAACAACCGCATGGAGCTCACCGCCGTCATCCGCGCTATTGAGTCTTTGAAATACCCATGTGCCGTGGCACTCTATTTAGATAGTGAATATGTGCGTAAAGGCATTACCGAATGGATACATGGTTGGAAGGCCCGAGGCTGGCGCACCGCCGCTAAGCAACCCGTGAAAAATGCTGATCTTTGGCAAAAATTAGACGAGTTGGTGCATCGGGGCGACCATGACATCCATTGGCATTGGGTCAAAGGGCATGCGGGGCATGTTGACAACGAGCGGGCGGATGCTTTGGCGAATTTGGGTGTGGACGAAGTTCTGTCGCAAAAGTGACATGAATTGGTTTGAGCCTTTCAAATCAAAAACCCCTTACGACTGTTACATTTGCATGGTTTTTCGCACCTTAAATCTTCCCAAAAATGGCATCTAAAAAAATCTACACCATCGTTGCAGTTGCAGGCATCTTGACGGCATCTTCTGTGGCTTGGTGGTATCAAAACGCGAACAAATCTTCCATGGGTATCACGGTGCCTGGCGGTGCTGGTGGCAAAGCGGTAGGTGTTGAGTTAGTCAATGTCAAAAAAATGCTTTTGCGCGACGATGCTGAAGCGGTGGGCACTTTGCGCTCACGCCAAAATGTGATGATGCGCCCCGAGGTTGCTGGGCGCATTTTGGCTTTGGGATTTGGCGACGGTGCACGCGTGAATGTCGGGCAAGTGCTAGTGCAACTTGACGACACATTGCAGCGGGCTGAAGTTCAGCAATCGCTTGCGCAACTGTCAATCGCCAGAGCCAACCACAAGCGCAACCAAGACTTGGTCGCACAAAACTTTGTGGCGCAAAGGGTCTTGGATGAAAGCGCAGCAAGTTTGCAAGTGTCTGAGGCGCAGGTGAGTTTGTCGTGTGCCCGCTTGGAACGCATGCGTATCGTTGCGCCTTTCAGTGGCGTGGTCGGGATTCGCAATATCAACGTGGGCGACTTTGTGAAAGACGGCGCTGATCTGATCAACCTTGAAGACATCGGTATGTTGTATGTCGATTACCGCTTGCCCGAGCGGTACCAAGCTAAGCTGGCTCCTGGACAAATTGTTGAGCTCAAGATTGATGCTTTGCCAGGACGGTTGTTCAAAGCAAAAGTTGAAGCGCTTGATCCTCTGATTGAGCCCAATGGCCGCTCTATCGGTATGCGCGCTGTCTTGGCCAATGGCCCTGGCGAGCCCATAGCCCCTCCTGGTGGTAAAAAGCCAGATGGAAGTCCTGCTGGCGGTCCTGGCAAGCCTGGAGCAGCACCTACCACCCCTGCAGGCGTAGCTCCAGCCCAAACCGCTACAAAACCTCCTCAAGTTGCCAACCCAGCAAAAGTAGCGGATGGCAAATCCAACAAGCCTGGAAGTAATGCTAGCGCTGGCAACGGCCCCGTGAGCGGATCATTCAATTTGCCCACTCCACAAAGCATGGGGTGTCCTCCCAATCTTTTTGACCGAGCGCGTGTTGCTCCATCAGGTTCGAACGCTTCAGGCCCCTTGCGTCCAGGCATGTTTGCGCGGGTTTCTGCTGTATTTGCGGTCAAGCCTGATGCGCTGGTCGTTCCTGAAGAAGCCATCGTTCCTCAAGGTGGCAAACAGTTCGTCATCAGAGCCATTCCGCCTTC